>JAABUL010001875.1_pt1 | contig 37428 bp, 14 predicted proteins | sample 5559151 | NCBI WGS metagenome assembly JAABUL01 (sample SAMN10711876, study PRJNA513368) | rock metagenome | isolation source: Antarctica rocks | place: Antarctica: Victoria Land, Pudding Butte sud | reverse complement strand
AAGGTTATCTTCTTAGGATCGATCTTAATTCCGTTAGTTCCTATAATAAAACTAAGGAAACTAACTTCCTTCCTAAAGAACTTATACTTCTTAGGTATAGTCTTAAAGGTAGTCGTACTTAGTCGTTTAAGAATAGTAGCTACGTCTCTAGTATACTACTCCTAAGATCCTTTTATAAAGATAAGTATATTATCGATATAGGTAATAACGGTAATATTAATAAGATCGCTAAGAACGTTATTAATTATCCTCTAGTATGTCGCTAGTACGTTAGTAAGCCCTATTAGTATAACTAAAAACTCGTAGAGTCCGTTTCGCGTATAGAACGCTATTTTATACTCTTTACCCTCCTTTATCCTAATTATAAAGAAGGTATCTCGTAGGTCGATCTTAAAGTACTACTTAACTCCGTAAAAGTAGTCGTTTATTCGTTCGATTAGTAGTATTAGGTAGCGATCCTTTTTAGTAATTTTATTTAGATTATAGTAGTCGATAACCTTTCGTCGTTTTCCTCCTTTCTTAGGTATAAAGAATACTAGTACCGCGAATAGTAATTTAGAAGGTTATATTTATATACTTCCTTCTATTTTCGCGGTCTATTCTCTATCTACTTTAAGGTCTACTATAGAAAGCGGGTATATTAGCTAGTAAGGGGGCCTAGATCCTAGTATAAGTTTAATCTTATAGTTTTATTACGAATGTTTAGGTAGGGCTTTAAGTCCTATCTCTTCCTAAAAGAGTCGCTTCTATTTCTTAAATTCTTTAGGGATTCCTAGAGGTACGTAATTTCCTCCTTTACTCTTACTTTATAACCTAGTTCGGCCTATATCGGTATCTATAGAGTCCGAGCTAACCTTCTATAGTATCTTTAGCCGTTAGCGGTTTATTTCGTTAATCTACCTTTCCTTATCTAGAGTCGAACGCTACTAGCTTCTAGGGTAGATATTAGTAACGTATCTATATCTCTTAAACCTAAGTACTCTCTTAACCTAGTCGATATCTAGGTTGTACTTTTTAAGCTAAGGAGTACCTAGTACGATATCGTATCTAGCTATAGGTACGATATCTAAGATAACTTCCTTATAGTATCCTTAGAAAGCGAGTAGTAGCGGTATTGTTTCGCTATCTATACTAGGTAGATTAGAGCCGTTAATAGCTCTTACTTCGTACCCTCTATCCTTTTTCTTTTAGGTAGCTATCCTAAGTCGTTATATAAGTTATTCTAAGATAAATATTCCGCTAGCTCTAGAGTCTATTATAGTAAGGATCTCGTATCCGTCGATAATATAATTTATACGGAAAACCGTTCCTATTATTACTTAAGTATTATATAGCTCCTTTTAGTTACTTACGCTAATAGGGCCTATTCGTTTTTTAAATAGTAGTCTAGCGAATTAGTATCCTCGATATAGATTTCCTAATTAAGGGGTCTATTTCGGGGTCCGAATATAACCTTACCTTATATTATTTGTACTTATAATAATCCTCTCGTCGTAGTTTTAATATAACTAAGGGTTATTTCTTACTATACTAGTAGTAGTAGTCCTAGAGGTAGAAGTAGTAGTATTACCTACTATAGTATATACTCGTTATACTTCTATTTTATTTCTCCGAAAGTAAGTAGTTTATACTAGTATTAATCCTAGTACGTTAGGATTTCGTAGTATTACTAATCTAGAAGTCGTACTCGTTCTCTTATTTACGAATTAACGATTATTCTATTAGGAAGTATATAGTCCCCCTTATCGAAGATTATACTTCTAATAGGTACTATCTCTCTAACGTATTTATATTTACTATAGTTAGTATTAACTAGTTAGTAGTTCTAGAATATAAATCGTAGCTATCCTATTATCCTATCGAATTCTATAGGATATAGATATCGTTTCCTAGTAATCTTTAGGAATACTTCCTCGTAACTTCGTATAAGGTAGAGAGCTATCTTTATAATTAGCTATAGGCCTTCTACTAAGATATTAAGTATTTCTAAGTCGTCTAGGTCTTCGTCGGAGTCTTTACTCCTAGAACTCTCTAGAGTACTTTCGTTTTTAGTATTAGACTCGGCAATCTCGGCGATTACCTCTAACGTCTATTAGTCGTCTATTAAGAGTTCGTTATCTAGGTAGAGAGGAGAGATCTATTAACTCTTAGTTCTATCTAAGTTATAATAGTCTCTTTTAACTACGACGTAGTTCTAAATCTCTCTCTCTAGTTCGTCTATTAATAAGTCTAGTATCTCGTTATCGTCTAGGTTTATTAGTAGGATTAGAGATTTATCCGATTTATAACCTATCTCCTTCCCTAGAGATAGTAGTATATTCTCTTATAGTATAGCGTCCTCTCGTCTAAACGGAGTGTTACAAGCGTCCTTTAGAATAGGCAGAGCTAACTAATCCGTAATACGCGGGTACGGGATAGCCCGCTATAGGTTGCTCTCTAGACCTATACTGCTCTCTACGCTCTCGAGTAGAGCGAGTAAAGCATAGCAGAGCGTAAGAGAGACAATAGGAACAAGGGATATATATAGGACACTCTTTAATAGTTAGATAGGAGCCTCGTACTCAACTTAGAATACCTTTTGGTATATACGTTACCCTAACGAAGAGATCTATCGTTAAGATCAACCCCTTATGACATAGAACATCATTACCTTTCGGTTAGACCTTACCGGGCCGTAACACTTTAAGCACTAACAATCAAAGAAGGGTATTCATTATCTATGTCGGACGTAGGATTAGTCAAGTCAATAAGGCTACGAGTATCGACCGGGTTATCGGAACAAGTGTCAAATATGTCACTTCGGGACAAAGGACTAAAGGTCTCTACGCTAGAGACCTACGACGGAAGTCAACACAAGCTAGAAGAGTTTCTATTATAGATTAGGCTGTACTTCGCCTTTAATAGCTACTAGTTTGGACGGGAATCCGATAAGGTCCTTTACGCATCCTCGTATTTGCGAGCGCGAGCGGTACGAGGGTTTAGACCCTACCTAAAGGACTAGTTAGACCACGAAAAGGAACCCGATAAACTGAATCCGGAAACGAAGAAGATATTTGCTAAGTACGACCGCTTCGAGACAAAGCTTACCGATCTCTATAGAGTATCTAACGAGGAACACTACGCCGATCGCCAAATTCGACAACTACGCTAAACTACATCGGTAGCAGTATACGCCTCTAAGTTCTAGGGGTTTGTAGCGGAACTTAAGTAGAATCAACCCGCCCTAAAGTCCCAGTTTTATCTTAGACTAAAGGACGCGGTAAAAGCTTAGCTCTTCCGCGAAGAGGAGGTTAAGGACCTCTTAGGAATGATTAAGGCGGCTAAGCGGATCGACGAGCGACTCTAGGATCTGAAAGCGGAGAGATACGTATATTAGGGAGCTACTAGAGAGCGCTTAAAGGCTACGAGTAGAAGCTTTAGCGGAGGCGGAGACCCTATGGAACTAGACGCTACGTAGGGCTAGAGAAGGTCGGATAGCGGGAACCCTCGGAAGAAGGTTCGGTACTATAAATGCTAGAAGCTTAGGCATATAGTACGTGACTGTACGTAGAATAGAGTTAGTCTACGAAACATTAGGACGGAATACGAGTTCAACAGTATAGAGAAAGAAACGTACTAGGAGTGTACGCGATATCTCTAGGAGCTAAGTTACTAGGAGGCCGGTCCTCCTACATTATTCGCTAGGTTCGCGATCACCTAATCTAGCGTTTTAGGCGACAAGGGATTACTAGGAAACAGAGACTAGGACGGATCGAATCGGATTACCCTAGGATCCTCTAGAAAGAAATCGGACGGGTCGAGACCTTAGGATCGACCGTCTATCTACGAAAACGGAGAAAGCGCAAGTTTAGGAACAACGGAAGAGGACGCCTCTAGGAGTAACGATAGAGATTCCTCTAGAACCTCTATCTCCCGAGCGTTGCTCTCGCTAACGGACACGGCGTCTTCGGCTCGCTTGTCTAGGAGTTCTAGTTGTTTTTCTAGCCGCTCTTCCTTCGACCGAGCGGTAGAAGTCGCCTCGCGCGCCGATCTTTCAACCTCTAGCGCAGCCGCTAATACTGCACGCGCGTCTCTTATCTAAGAGAGGAGTTTCGACCTCTCCTTGTAGAGGCGGCTCTATTTACTCTTAGTAATTTTGATGTTGCAACCTCTAAGGTTACGGATGTTGCATTCACTATACCGACCGGATCGTACGTGTACTCGACACATACGCCCGGCCTTGTTACAGTAAGAACATACTTTCGGCATGATCTTTCCGTATTGACGTATGAATTCGCCTAGGAGTTTACGTTCGACGGTAGAGGACCTCTTCTTTACGTCGACAGGTTTTGGTTGTTAGAAAAGAGACATAACGAGAACAAGAACATCCTTACCTTGCGCAAGAAGTAGGGAGGTAGCTTATAACTACCTCGGGACGAGCTAGGCTAGAGAGGGGATAGTGTTACAAGCGTCCTTTGGAACAGGTAGAGCTAACTAATCCGTAATACGCGGGTACGGGACAGCCCGCTATAGGTTACTCTCTAGACCTACACTACTCTCTGCGCTCTCGAGCAGAGCGAGTAAAGCATAGTAGAGCGTAAGAGACAACAGGAACAAGGGATATATATAGGACACTCTTTAACAGTTAGATAGGAGCCTCGTACTTAACTCAGAATACCTTTTAGTATACACGTTACCCTAACGAAGAGATCTATCGTTAAGATTAACCCCTTATAACATAGAACATCATTGCCTTTCGGTTAGACCTTACCGGGCCGTAACACGGAGGTAGGGATCTTCCTTAGGCGTAGTTACCGTTATCCCTTAACTACTATTATAGCTATCGTTTAATAACGTTAAACTCGCGTTATAGTCGCGACGTTCGTATTTATACTCTTATCTATTCCTATTAATCTAGTAGCTAGTTTAGCTAATTCTACTATTACTAGGCTTAATTATATAGTCGTTATAGTATATCTATAAGTTAGTTTAGTCTTATACGGGCCTAATAGCTCCCTTACTACGTATATAGCTAGCGCTATTCTAGTTAGATATTATCGACGTCTTCCTATAGTTCTTATCGTTCTATATATAGGTCGTTTAGCTTATCTTTAATTTCCTCGAGCTATTCTTCTAACATTATTCGTTCGAGTACGTTAATTTCCGTTACTAGTCGTTCCTTTAGGTATTAGGAGTATATAACTTACTTAAGTTGTTTATACTCCTCTATCTCTAAATCTATTATAGGGTATTAGGAGTAATAAGCGTCTTCTATCCTAGCGAAGTTATTACTAACCTATTAATTCTTACCTAGGCCTATATACTACCTAAAGGGTAGGTATCGTACCTAAAAATCTAGTCCGTAGATTAGATTAGGGTCTACGAGCTAGGGCTCTATAAGATTATTATACCTACCTCGACCGTCTATCGAGGTTATAGCCGTATCCTAAGTCTTATCGGTAGGAGACTTATTTTCCTATCTAATTATTACGTTAATCTACTACTATAGCCGTACCTTTAGTCTATAGTAGTTACGTATATAATATCTAATCTTATAATAGTTATAGTACTCGTTAGTTTTTCTATCTTTCTTACCCTAAGGCTTTCCTTTACCTCTAGCTTTCCTAAACGGTCCTCTCTTAGGTACTCGTTAGGTAGCGTCGATTTCTATAGCGTTAGGGTCGCGGCGTTTGTTCCCTCTAGACTAGCTAGTCGGAATATAGCTAGTACGTCCGCGTCCTTAACCTATGTGTCGTTTCTCTATAGCTCTCTTATAGAGACGATTATTAATATTAATCGATAATTTAATAAGTATATCTAAGTTCGTTATTTCGTTCTTTCCTATACGTACTAGTTCGTCCTTTACGTTATCCTTAAGACCTTTATAGTATATAACGTAAAGAGTATTATCGTCCTACTCGGTCTTATTAGAGTATTCCTTAAACTTAGCTATATACTAGGATACTAATATTCGTTAAACGATATCCTAAACGATATAGATTATAACCTTCTTTTTGTTACTAAATCCGTAAATCGTTTTTATCTTATTATAGAACTTAACGAAGTTAGAAAAGATCCCTTCCTCGTCCTATTAATATATAATAAAGTTCGTAATCCTTAGACGTATCTAGTACTACGCTTCCCCTCTAAGATAGGCTATTATAATAAGGTATCTCCTTTTATAGGCTTAGATTCTATCTAGCTCGAAGTAGAGTAGGAGCTAGTTAATCTAGTCGTTTAGCTTATTATAGTCTCTATAGAAGAAGTCTACCTTCGTTTTATTATCGCTAGTATAGCGATTAGTCGATAGAGCGGAGCTCTCGTCTCTATAGCCTAAGCCTCGTATACTACTAGTAGTACTTATTCTAAGGGTATTTAAAGTATTACGATCCTACGAGTAGTATTACGTAAGTACTTATTTAAAGAGTAGGTAGTAGTAGGTATTTAGGTAAGATAACTCGAATATACTATAAATAGTTATAGACCTTTTAGTAAGATTATAATATAAGTTAAGTATAAGTATATTAAAGATATCCTTAGTTCCTATATACCTAACGAGTATTACTAGCCTACTAGGCTCGCGACGAGCTAGTTAAGCGGTACTTACTATCTTGCTATTAAGTAGTCGAGTAGTACTACGTAGTTCCTATATTATCTTACTTACTCTACGCTAAGATAAGTATATATATATACGTCTTTCCTCTAATTACCTATATTCTAGTATCTACCCGTAATACTTACTATCTTTAAGGTATAGGTCTATATATTACTATACCTTATATATACGATATAGAGAGCTATATTAAATAATCTAGTTATCCTATTACTTATACCCCCTTAGGATCTTCTTATTACTAGCTATAGAGGCCTATAAGCTACTTATAGTATATAGAAGGGGGTATATTATCCTTATTCTTAGTAATCTAGTAGTTTCGTCTAGTCTTACTTTAGTATTTTCTTCTAGTATTCTAGCTACTAAGAGCCTAACCGTAGCTTATAACGTTACTATAGTAAACTAGCGCGTACTAGGCTTATAACTATAACGTATATTGTGTAATTAACTAGTAACTAAGTAAATTATAACGAACTATCTACTTATTCTAATTATAGTAGCTAAAAAGGAGGTTGATGTACTAAGGAACTAGTGCCTAAGGCTCCAATTCTTAACACTAGGTGCTATTCGACCCAATCACCAGCCCACTAATTTCAAGCACCTATGCTTAATTCTATTCATAGAAAAGCTTAACAGCTACCAATGAATCACAGCAATGGAGTCGTCTTTGCTATTGCGGCATATTTGTACCCATGCTCTTACGTTTCTCTCGATCTTCTGATCGTTCTGCCTTCCGCTTTGCTTTGTCCCACAACACATTTTCCACACGTCGTTCTCCATAGATATCTATCTCTATACTTCTCGAATCATATAGGTCGTACCAAAATTGTAGTGATTCTAGAACGTTCTGTGGATGCGGCGCGTCCCATTGGCACTATCTATTCCACTCCCGGATGGCCCTCCGAGAACGCCCCGAGCCCGAGGGCGCAAGCGATCTGCTGTCCTTCTCACTTCATCTTGCAGTAAAGCCGAGCTGAGGCCAAAGAAGAACCATTACAATACATCGGGCAGACCAGCGACGACGGTCATGGCCAAAACAACTCTACTACGCCAACGTGCGCGCAGACATTCCGATGACGCCAGAGTCGCCACACCTCCTGCGTTATAGGTCCGCAGCGACGCCTTACTGCGCACCTCGCGCTGCGGTCGACCGATTCGACACCCATATAGACATCGGCCAAGCGAAGGCTATACGATAAGAGGTTTGAGAGGCTAGTGTTCTGAGAAGTAAGTGTTCAGCCGTGGACTGGCAAACAATCTCACATTTGTCGCAACAGCCGCACGATTGTTCGCTCGCTGGTTCTCCGGGGGGTGTCCACTTGAATTACACACTGGTTGCTATCTCTGCGTAAACTTTATGTTCATGCCCTCACCACTGACAGCTGCAGACTTTGGTAGGCTTTCTCCGTCTCGCCTAGCGTTGTGCATCAGCCACTGAAAGAATAAGTCACCGTATATCTTCGTGTGATCCAGTATTGACACTACAGTCGTATAGAAAGGGGCGTGCTTAGACATAAAACTCTAAGGCCAGACTCACTAAAAAAGCATCAGAGGAAGCAACACCCAATCATTGAGCGTGGACATAACGACGAAAACGATAACGATAATGAAGAGGAGGAGGAGGGAGGATCAGGAGGAGGAGGATCAGGAAGATTCAGGTAGTGGAGACAGTGAGGATGAGGATGGCGGGGACGACGAAGTCGCCGTTGTCACGGATCTGTATGCACAAATGAGACAGCTACGGCGCAGTCTACCTCAGTCGCCGTTTGCATTTACACAAAGTCAAGCAGGAAGTCTGTGGCGACGATTGAAACGGGCGGAGAGCGAGCAGAATTCGCAAAGGGTGATGGAGGCAAAGGTTGCAGCGCCGAATGAGATGGTGGACGTTGGGACGAATGTGAGCTGAGAGGGACCAATTTTGTAAATCACTTCCGTGCAGTATTGTTGTAAGCTTGTGTATCAAGGCGCACCGCTCATGGAAATTTGTACTAGTGAGATTGCCCGGAGCCTCCGTTACAGACACTTGACAGTACAGAGCAATCCGCTCGGGAGAGGCCCAGCGTAAGGGCAATCTAGCATTGTCGACGTTCAAAGCACGGAGGTATTTCACGACGCGTGGGCTTCCCCATCCTCCTCCTCCTCCTTGTCGTTCCAAAGACCCTCGAGAACAGCTAGGGGCACAACGCCACCGCTGGAGGCTCCGCTTGCACACCGGCTTGCGGGCGGACGTTGGTTCACGCCTTGGTGCTGCGTTCCAGGCGAGGAATACAATGAGCCCGCTCGGCGGTGCCTTTGCCTTCCCCGCCATGATGGGGCTAAGCACTATGCCGGCAGCGCAAGCACGGTACAAGAATCGTACTGGAAGGCGATATCTTCACCCTAAGGAGGCATGTCACGCATGATAACCACCAGGATGCAACCAAGTGACCAGACGCTGACGGTCAGGCTTCAATCTTGCGCCTATGACTAAGAGCTTTTGGGGATAATATGAATTGCATTAATGGCCGTGCAAGAAGGTGTCAGCACCGCGCGTCTCGCGGGTTTTAACTATTCTGTGCTGGAGAAGCACAATCTCAAGAGTGACGCACGTATGATCTGTTATTCCACCTTTCTAGCTTTAAGTCGACACCAAAGTGGAGGCTTCTCCCAAAGCGTACGACTTTTCTGTCTCTCTGCCCAGCCCTCACTTTCGGCGCATAGTTCGATATCAAAATTCCACAATATCCTTGCCAGAATTAAACGCATTTCATTGTACGCTAGATTCTTGCCTATACAATTTCTCGGACCTAGATGGAAGGGCTGGAGTACAGAGCGGTTGTCGTTGTAGAAAGGTGACGCTGGATCTTCCTTAGCGGGGGCAAGCCATCGCTCGGGGTGAAATGATTTGGCGTTGTAGAAATTGCGATCGGTCCAGTAAGCGGCAGACTGGTGGACTGCTACTTTTGTCTGCACAGAGTGGTCAGTCCGGGTCTGCTCACTGGGGCTAAGTCGGCAGACTTACATTTGGAGGAAGCTCAACTCCAGCGATGATTGACGGGCCGTCTGGGAGAGTTATGCGTCGTATGCCGGTAGGAACTGGAGGATAACGACGTAGGCCTTCATCCAGACATGCCAACATGTACGGCAGTCGACTTGACGCGTGAATGAAATCAATCTCCTGCTCACTCTGGAACTGCGAACGCACTTCTTCAGTCACTTTCTTCAAAGCAAGGGGCGTTTTAAGAAGCCAGTATGTGACACCTGAAAGTAGGGTGGCGGTTGTCTCTGACCCGGCGATTATGAGAACGGTAGCATTGGCGACCAATTCCTTGAAGGTCAGGGCATCTTTGTCGTCCTTGTGCTTCAGCATGGAGTCCATAAAATCTCCACGTCCATGTTGGGCTTCATTGTGAATTCGATTGGTAACAATGGAACGAGAAAATTCGTTCTGAGTCTCCCTAGACTGACGAAGGTCCCTAGGCAGGAAAAGACCAAAGAGCTCGGTAAGGAGCGGGTAGGTACGAGCGGCGCGGACGACTGGACCAAGCTTGACTAAAAGGAAGATATTGGCAATCCAGTGGTGAATCTTCTGATCGATAAGTCCTCTGAAAGGCTCTCCAAAAGCAAGATCACCAATCAAGTCAAACGTGGTCAGATTATACCATTGGACCATGTCTGCTCTTGATTCGGAGGCTGCGACGTCTTTCAACTTCTCGATAAGGAGATCGATGTGCACTTTCATCAGTGGTTCCTGGTCGCGGAGCGCCTTTTCCGAGAAGGCGGGTGAGAGAGCCTTGCGGTACCTAGCGTGATCGAAATCATTCGATTGCAAGATTTGCGAGTCGTCTTTCTCGAATTGAAGAACTTTGGGCAGCTGGCGATGGCCGTGGCCGTGAATGTCTGACCAAGCCTTCGCAGTCGTAAACGAAACCTCGTCATCTGCGAGACGGACCACTTCGCCGTATGTCTCATGGAAGGCACGGATCTGGCGATCCATGTTCCCGCTAAACTCGGCCAAGTGGCGCAGAATTGGAAAGGCGATCCATAACTTCGGTCCAGGAATCTTGCGCAGGGGGCTGAAATAGATGCTGTAGATTGCCAGTGTGAGAGTGTACAGGACGAACAAGCCTGCGGCTATCCCCACGACCAAAGCTAAGCCAGGCGAGATTATGAAGTGAAGGTGATAGATGTGTTGAAACTCTGGAAACGACATCACTTTTTGAAAGCAGCAAGCGCTAAGATCGTTGCGTGGCGACGTTTGGAAAAGTAGAGAGGTATTTCTGCTGTGACCGCACCTCTCTTTATTCAACAGTGCCAGGTCGAGAGATGGTCTAAGTTCTCCGGTGTTGCGGAAGAGCACATGTCCGAGAGCCATTTGATTGCACAACCGACTGTCCGACCGGGCATGCTGTCATTTACTTATTTCCGCTATTGCCTTTGCCATCGGATGGTGGCTTTTCGGAGGGTGGCTTTGAAGTTTTCGGAGGGTCGGACGATCACTAGACGGAGAATGAAACAATTATCACATACGTCCGTGGCAAGCCGACAATAAGGCTGTGCACCTCAGCCGAGTACATGCCGCTCATGCATCATCTGTATTGACGTATCTGTGAAATACATTATAAATTGGGCCACACGCAGAACTGGTTATGAGCAATTTTCCAACGAACTTCCAGCGGATTCACCGATCCTACCTTAGTCGATACCCTATATTGAGTAAGCAAGAACCTTCTCTATCGATATCGACTATCATGCTGGGCATCGTACCGCGAAAAGAACCACCATCGGGCGATACGGAACATGGCAAAGAGCAGGTGACATTGGACGGCGATGGCCGTCTGGCCTTCTCGCCTCATGACAGGGACAATCCCAAGGACTGGTCCACGAGTCGAAGATGGTACATCACGGGTGTGTGCATGCTGCTCACTATCAACTGTAGCTTCGCATCAAGCGCGCCCACCGGCGCCTTGAAAGGCATCGTTGAAACTTTCAACGTCTCATTGGTCGCAGCAAACCTAGTGACAACGCTCTTCCTTGCTGGGTATTGCGCAGGCCCTCTGTTCTGGGCTCCTCTCTCGGAATATTATGGCCGGCGATACATCTTCTACATCAGCTTCTTGGGTTACTTTGGCTTTAACTTCCTCTGCGCCTGGACACCGACCTTTGGCGGGTTGCTTGCTGGACGCTTTCTCACCGGCACCTTCGCCAGCTCGGCTATGAGTAATGCGCCAGGTGTCTTGGCGGATCTCTGGGGCCCTATCGAGCGTGGAAATGCAATGGCATGGTTCGTCATGGTCACCTTTATCGGCCCGGTCGTTGGTCCAATTTCGTCTGGCTTCATCCAAATGACAGTGGGATGGCGGTGGACCTTTTATGAGCTGCTATGGTTCGCAGCCGCAACCATCATTCTTCTACCAACTCTCCCCGAGACACTACCCTCTCGAAGACTAGCATTGAAAGCAAAACGAGTCCGTCGCGACATCCCAGGCTATGAGAACGTGCTCTCTCCGCAGGAAGCGAAAGGCGAGTCGCTGATCAAAATCTTCGAGCGGTCTCTGCTTAAACCATGGATCATCTTCTTCGACCCCATCTCTTTCGCCATTGCAATCTACTTTGCGATTGTCTATGCCCTGCTGTATATGATGTTCACCATTTACCCGGTCAGTGTTACCCGCAATGCTGTGGTGCACAGTACTGATATGAGAACAACAGATTGTGTTCCAAGAGATGCGCGGCTGGAATGAGGGAGTCGGTGAGCTTCCATTGATTGGCATGGTCATTGGAGCCGTCATTGGAGGCGCTTGCGTGTTCGTGATGTCGGCTCGCGAGAGAAAGAATGGGCTCGGAAGCGGCGAGTGGCGAGCAGAGACCCGTCTGCCTCTTGCAATGGTCGGTGCTGTGCTCCTTCCCATCTCGATGTTCTGGCTTGCCTGGTCCGGGAACTACAACAGCGTTCACTGGATTGTTCCAACGATCGCGGGCGGGTTCCTCTGCTGCGCCATTTTGTTCATTTTCGTCTCCTTTATGAACTACCTGACCGATACCTATCTCATGTTCGCGGCGAGCGCTGTGGCTGCTAATACTATTGTCCGTTCTGCCGCTGCTGCTGGAGCGCCTCTTTTCACGAATCAAATGTTCCATGCGTTGGGCGTCGGAGGGGCGGGATCGTTGGTGGCCGGAATGGCTTGTGTACTGGCTCCAGTCCCTTTTGTCTTCAACAAATACGGAGAGAGCATACGCAAGCGCTCAAAGTATGCCCCCACGGAGCACAAGTAAGCGCTACAGAAAGCAGAGACCAACTCAAGCGACCATGAATGAGTGTGCCATTCCGGCGTACACATGAGCGCATGTTCGAGGTACAAATGATGCAGGATGCGACTGGTGACGGGGAAGTAAAAAAAGGTCAAGGAGAGTAGAGTCTGACGGGGGTAGATCAGTTCGACGATGGCATCTAACGATGTGTACCTCTCGAGACTATATTCAGTTGGCGTCTTGTCAGGATGGTTTGGCTTCAGCTGTCACATTTCATTAAAGATTCCACATCGTGCCAAAGTATTGTGCATCCCATGCACTCCAATCAATGTCCATGTGAGGGCTTATGAGCATATTGTCGATGTTGCTGAAATCGTGGTAGAAATCAGTGCCGTTCAAGTGAGGTGCTTGAGTCGAATTCTGGAAATACTTGCTGATCTGCCCAGCGTCCAGAGACTCAGTGGCATCGGAAATGTGTGGAGGTACTTCCTGGACCCAAGGAGCAGAACTGTCAGTAGAAAGCTGGGACTGGACGTCGGAATGGTTGGCAGGCCATTGTGATTCTGGTCCATCGCCGAGCGCAGCCATCGGTCTGTCATTCGGCTCCTGAGCCTGGCGAAGCCGGTCGAGCATTATACCCAAAGTCCTTGTGGCTTTGTCTGCGACTCCGCTTTGACTCTGGAAACCGGACCAAGCCTGATGCGATTGTTGAAGTAGGTTGAGCCTCTCCAATCTTGCTTCCTTCCCGCCAACCCCCTCGGAAGTTACGCTAGTAGCCGACTTGCCGATCCGAAGGTCACGATCAATATCCAGACATACCAAAACGGCAGCGAGGAGGAAGTCATGACTCATTAGTGACATGAAGCGCCAGTTGCCCGGATCTGGGCGGGTATTCATTGGATTCTCTGATAGAGCGCGTTGGTGCTGGAGTACTTTCTGTGCAGCTTCGAGGCAGATGTCACGGGAAGAAGCGTAGCGCTGCAGAGTGTGGGCCGGGATGAGGTATTTTCTGTGTAGAATCATTCGTGCGCGCTGGACGATGAGATCCATCTCGATAACTTGATTGAGGTGGCATCTCCAAGGACCCGTCCGCTCAATGCATTCCAGCGGCTCGAGCCAGGCGGGTTTGGTAGCGATCTGCGACATCAGATCCTTGTCCAGCTGAAGAACCTCTTCATAGGTCAACCCCTTGGGTGAGTTGATTCGATCACTAATACGGCCCTGGACCGCGAGGAGCCTTGTTTTGTAGCTCAGATACGCAACGCTCGTTGGCTCTGAGACCGATCGGTCTTCCGGAGGTTCCGTCATGTCCTCATTCAAATCCTCATCTAGGACATTAAGAGGCGGCAGCGTATCAGCCTGCCGCTCGTCCACAGCGCGCGGTAGACCACACTTTCCGGAAAGCAGGAGGTCCATTTGCATGATGAAAGCCCACGTTCTACGGCGCATTTCAGACTCCAAGACGGAGATATTTGAGTAGTGTCGAGGGTCGCGATGGTAACCCCTACTCATGGCCAGGCGTACGATAGTGTTGAGGATGAGAGAGGCTCGGAAATGGCCATCGACGCTCCAATAGTGTTCACACGCAAGGTATAAAGTCTAGAAGTTGTTAGTGCTACGAGGTAAAAGACCTATGATTTCAACTCGCCATTGCTTCCACTGTGTATGTTGTCGCTTTTGTGTAGTCTGACTTGATTAGGCACTGCGCAGCTCGTAGAGTATAGGTATGCGAAGCCGCTTCAGGCAAAGCAAGGCTTTCAAATTGCTCCGGCATCTGCGAAGTGCTTTGCAAGGCCAAAGCGATGACGGTGAAAAGTAGCGCAAGCCAGGGCAGAGAGGCGGCACCAGGATCATTCCAGAAGGCTTCACATTCTTTTTTCAGTGTAGGGAAATGGATGATTGTGAGAAGTGACGGGATGCTGTTCTCCTTCGCAAGAAGCTCCACCATGGCGTCAACATCAGACCCCGAAGGTAGCGAACAGATGAGCTCGGAGAGAGAGACGTCTTGATGGCCACCGAACAGCAAATATTGGCCGCTGCGTTCATGGTAAGAGCCCGTCTCACTAGAAGTAGGACTCCTGTCAACCTCGTCTCTGATACCGGCAATCTAGACATCCTCAGCAATGTTCATGGTGAGAGCGTCAATGGCTGGCTTACTTCGTCTAGTATAGTTTCCCAATGCGATGAATTCGTGAAACGCGTTTGCTCTCCATTCGCATGAAGTTGAGGAGCCGTGTCCGGGACTTGGTCCGCTGCAACGCTAGCAGTAGAGTCCTGGGCCCGGCTGAGATTGGTGTTGGTATCAGAAGGTCCTGTGAGGTCGGCTACCAATTTCTCGAGCCGATCAATGCGGTTGTGTAGAACGGTGGATTTGCCCCTTGGAAGGGCTGTGGAACGAGATTCTGCGGAATTTGTGGTGGCTGCCTCATATGGATAGACACAGCTCCCTGCTGGTCGTTTCGCACAATTCCTGCATGGCCGGACCTGGTCACACTTGAGCCTGCTCATGGTTAGACGTGTCTCACAGTGGGCGTGAATGGCCTACTTCTTCTTCCGGCATAAGTTACAAGAGAGCTGAGCCTTTGGTCTGCTCAAGCTGTCCTTCGACGCTGGCACAGTGCGGGATTCCATGTGTTTCGACTTTAGCGCCGTGGCAAATACAAGCTTGTAATCGCCCGGTTGGAATTAATGCATAAGAGCAGACACACTCTTACGCTTCAAGCCTCTGAGCATGCTGAGTCAACCGGCATAACTAAGAAAGCTCTAGATTCTATAGACATTTACGTAATTATAAGACTTGAAAAAGTAAAAAAGCTATTACAAATACAATAAGTTGCTAAAAACAAATAAAAAGAAAATTAGCTATTTTAAAAAGATGTTTATTTTATATTAAACTTATTTTATAAAGTTGCTATATTAGTTTTTATTAAACTGTTTCTTAATAGTATTATACAATAAAAGCTATTTTATTCTAATATTTAACTAGCTTAAATCTTTTAATATAGTACTTTCTAGCTATTTTTATATTATTATAAAGATAGTTTTATTAGCCCGTAAGGCTCGACGGCAGCCTTATCGAGCCGCTAAGACAACTAGGTATATAGCTACACTTATTGTGTGTGTAGGAGCTTCGTACTCAACTTAGTATAGACTTACTATCTATTATTATACCCTACTAGAGGATCCTACGAGTAGTAAACGCCGTAACATTATATCGTAGTCCTCTTCTATATCCGACCCTTAAGGGATCGTAATATATATTTAACTTGTCTTGTTTGTTTAGGTCCTTGATTACAGCGTTAATTAGATCCCTATTAATAGTGCAATTCATAAAAGAGTTGAGATGAAATTTGCGAAATTCTGTGCGTCACGTGGTGTTCTGCGTTACGCGGGGAAGACTTTTACTACATAACGAGCTCCGTTCCAACGTCACCCATCATATAAGTGTTTCAGCCTTGCACGGCATGAGCCGAAAGTGCAATTGGAAGACGAATGCTTCGACGATTCCTCTATATCTTTCGCGCTTTATGTACGCTTCATTACACCAAAAGCCAAGGTGAAACTGCCGCAACGTCTACTCCAACGCCTCAAGTCGCTCATCATGGACTAAATCACCGTATCTCAATGAAGTATCGTGCTCTCACACGCCCCAGTAACCATTCGTCTTCAAGTTCGACGGCAGCTGCGCAGCCATACGTTCATTCTCCGACGCCATCGTCCATGGGTTATACATGTGGCCAGGCGGCAGATTGGTGTTGACGAACGGGGTACCCTTCTGCAGGTGTGACAGGCACTCGTCGTATTTCTCCGTGGCGTAGGTCTCCGGGTTGTGTGCCCAGACCCACTTCCCACCCTTGAAGAAGCCGATGTCTTTGACGTCCGGGTTGGCTTCGATGGCGTTCAAGTCGGCGTGGTGGAGTTCCTCACGGTTGATGAAGCCGGACTGCTGGAGGATGGAGGTGCGCTGGAATCTGGATTGCGCGAGTGATATTAGCGGAGAGGAAGGGCGAACGGTCGACAGGGTAGCTTGTGAGACCGCACCTGAGTTTGTTGTAGACTTTCGTGGCCCAAGGCGCGTTTTCCTTGCCACCAAGACGCAAGCACTCTCCGATGGTGACGGCATCCTCACAGGCCTGCACCGCGCCGTTGCCCGCGGTCGGGAGGAAGGCATGAGCTGCATCTCCAAGCTTGGCGATGCGGCCACCGTTCGACGTCCACTGCTCGACAGGATCGCGCCAGCGGAGGCCCCAGTCGACGATCTTCTCGGGAATTTGCTGAAAGAAATCGATGACGGCTGGATCCCAGTTGTCGGCTTTTTCGTAAAGTTGCTTGATGCAAACCTCGGGGTCGCGAAGATTGTGCCAGGACTCTGCGGCATTGCCGTCACTCTGTCGGATTAGTCAGTGGGTGAAGGCATTGCAACCTGATTCGTGACGACTTGCCCCGTGAGTGAACGCGAACGCAACCCAGTCCTTCGTCAAGAACAGAATAAGATGCAAGTCATCACCCAGATACGTCCGGAACTCAGGCTGTTCGTCGACTGTCTTCAACAGCTCTTCAGCAGGCGAACCCTTCTTGATAACATCACGAGGGAAGGCTGCGCGAGCGGCGGCGTAGCCGCTTTCCAAGACGGGAGCGTTGCAGATGTCCGGCGTGAATCCGCTTCCAATGCCGTCGCCTGACAGGCAGACATCCGCCTCGTACTTCTCCCCAGTCTTTGTCTCGATGACGACGCCCGAGTCAGATTCCGTGACCTTGTCAGCCTTTTGTCCGAAGTGCACCGGGATACCCAATCGAACGCATTGGTCCAGAAGCATGTTCGTGTAGACCGGTCGTCGCTTGATGAAAGAAATCTTCACGTCGGGCGCCGCTGTGTTCTCCCGTCCCTCACGAACCCACTCCGGAAAAGTCCTCTTGACACATGTGCCATTGGGCCTCCAGATACTGATCGAACAGTCGTATACATCCTTGTGGTAATCGGCGTGCATGGTCGGGTAGTATTTGAGAGTGGTGACACCGGACGGCGGGATTGTAAAGTAGTCACCTGGAGTGAAATTAGAATCATCCCGGTGAGACTCGGGACGCTTTGAGGTCAAATTACCCAAAACCGAGATCTCATTTGCTCTTTCAAGGACAATGACGTCGCAGCCCTTTCGCCAGCATTCCAGTGCGGCCATGAGCCCTCCAACACCAGCTCCCACCACCACGACCTTGAGGCCGAGGCTTGGGTATCTCTCGACGCCGTTGATAACACTCATTGTTGCTGAAGTATCAAAAGTGTCGTTTGTGAAGATCAATCTCCTTCGGAACGGTAAGTTTTTTGTGATTGTTCAGGTTGAAATTTGTTGGGTTGATGGACAGTGAACGACTCAGGCGGATTTTCTTTTATATGTATATCAATGATGAAGCCGTGCAACGGTATGAGACCCTTGGAGACTGTCATCCCAGTTCGGACGACTGAGAGCCTGTGACGATACGTTTTGCGCCGTTCCGTGGTTAGCGTTGCGGCGACGTGGTGGGATCTGCCGAGTAGCATTCCCCGAGCGGGAGAAACCACTCTCCAGCTCCGTAGTCTACTCTCTGGGCCGCAGAATGATGCTAGATCGGCAATCATCCGTTCTCTCTCCTTGGATCGGAGCTGTAGCGGGATAGCGATAGTGCGTGGACAGTTAAGGGAGGGGACGATGCGGACGGATAAGTCCTTCGGAGGGTCGGAGGGTCGCTGATTGGTGCATCGCAGTACGGTTCATCAACTACCCGACACAGCATCTTACCTCCATCCTGATGGCTGAGAATGGCATTGTCATGTACTAACAGGTCGGCGCTATCATGAACTAATTCTCCGCGCCCGGTGAGGAACATGCGCGCATCAAGAGATGCGTCAGACTTTTCGTTGATATCTTAGTGTAAATTCAAACACGCTATTCTCATTACTCTAATCCAAGCCAGTCCACAGACACTACCGTTTCAGCGGCCAAAGACCCTTACCTATAAGGAGGACTCTATGTACAATCATAGAGTAGCACATTAGGTCTCCGGTCTTTCTGAAGCCAACGCCAGAACCCTGCAGCAGTAATGCTAATGGTCGTTATATTAGTGATCGGAATGGTTCGGTTCCGTCGGTTCTTACTAATACGCGCGTACGGTACTTTTAAAAAATACCGAGTAGAGATAGAAATCTAGTTATTCCTCGTTAAGGGAGATTTTTCCTATTTAGCTCGACCTTTTCTATAATAGGCCGTATCTTAAAGAAGCTATAAAAAGGTTACTCGTCTAAAGGAAAAGTCGAGGTCCTCTATAATAACCTTAAAAGGACCTTTTAGGTAAGCTTTAAGGTTTTCCTTAAGCCGTAGAGGTTTTTACGGCTTAACGCGACCTTTTCTAGTCTTTACTAAGCTATAACAAGTATAGGAAAAGGTCGCGTTAAGCGGGAAAAAGTCTCCTTCTTTTAAAATAACCTTAAAAAGTCTAAAACCTACTAATATATATAGCTAGTACTTTTAAAAAAATTTAAGTAGCGATAGAAATCTAGTTATTCCTCGTTAAGGAAGGTTTTTCCTACTTAGCTCGACCTTTTCTATAATAGACCGTATCTTAAAGAAGCTAAGAAAAGGTTACTTATTTTAAGAAAAAGTTAAGGGCCTTTATAATAACCTTAAAAGGACTTTTTAAGTAAGGTTTAAGGTTTTCCTTAATCTATAGAGGTTTTTATAGCTTAACGCGATCTTTTCTAGCCTTTACTAAGCTATAATAAGTATATAAAAAGGTCGCGTTAAGTAGAGAAAAGTCTCCTTCTTTTAAAATAACCTTAAAAAGTCTAAACCCTATAAAAGTTTAATAGTTAATATAACTTAAGAAAGGTTATTAAGTTTAAACTCTAAGATCCCTATTATAATACTTAATAGTATTTTATATATATATATAATAAATAAAGGAGTTTCTACTTAAAAAAGAAAAGAAGAAAAAGTAAATAAATCTAAACTTAATTTCTATATAAGAAGCTAAGATATTATATATACTTAAAGTAGTTATTCTCTTTTACTATATAATAAGACTAGCCTTTCTTAGGTCTTCCTTTAGTTTTAATCTTTTTAGGCCTTCTACCTTTATTTTTAATTATTAGAGCTATTTCGACTTACTTATTACTAGGCCCTTCTTCTATATCTTCGATATTACTCTTAATAAGACTTCGTTTAGAACTAACTCTCGATCTCGATCTCGATTCCGATCTATTAGATCTAGGTCTATTTAGATTAGATTTAGTAGTATAATTCTTTAAACTCTCTTTTATTATATTAGTACTAACTTCTCGATTTCGAATAGAAGGACTACTAATAGGCGCGTCGATATTAATCGAGTATAAGTACTCGTCTATTTCTCCTTCTTCTTTATTACTTTTCTTAGAGGATATCTCTATATCCTTAGAGCTAGAGCTCGGCGCCCTTTCGTTTCGAGATATATTAGAGTTAGATATAGTTCTCTTATTTCTAATTATATATTTCTTTAAGAGAGTAGGCGTATTACTAACTAATCTAACTAGATTATCTTCGAAACTATTAGTCGAGCTAGATATATTAGATTCTAAAGTAATATTCTCTAGATAGTTATTAATTAGCGTATTTTTATTAGGGCTTTTAGTAGTATTCTCTAATATATTAAGATTCTCTCGATTTAGTTTAGTAGGCTTTAAAGCTTCGTTAATACTTATAAAGCTATTATTAGAGCTACTTCGGTTACTCTTATTAGATATACTCGAGGTTATCGATATTATATCGTTAAAGATATTAGTTTCCTTAGCCGTATAGACTCGCGACTTATTACTTAAGTTAATCGAGCTAGAGTCGAGGGAATAAACCGTAATAGTTACTTAAGATCCGTAATCCTTACTCTCCTCCTCCTTTTCCTTTTCTTTTCCTTTTTCCTTAGTTTTCTTACTCTTATTTATATAGAGACTCGAGGTATTAGTGCTAGCGATACTCGGAGTAATACTATCCTTTAGAATATCCTCTATCGTTTTATCTCCTAATAGATTAAAGAAGTTAAAGTAGAGGTAGCTAAAATTTATACTACGATTCGTAATATCTCTAGTCTTATTACTAAAGTAATTTATCTCTCGCGCGTAGTATAGATTCGTTATTAAAGTAGAATGTCCCGCTAGCGTATCTTCAATATTAAGATCTCGATAATTTTTATTAGGCTTATAAAATAGGTTCTTTTTAGGGCTTAGTAGCTCTATATTTTCTTTAACGATTCTTTCCTTAATTATATAGGTAATTAAATATCGATATTCCTTAATTCCGATACTACTCTTAAAATACCTCTTTATTATAGCTTTAAGACTAGTACTTAACTTTAAAGCGCTAATAGGCTTATTATAAGGAGTAGTAAAGAATCTCGCGTCTAGCCGCTCTTTTTTAAGTACTTTTATATTAATATATTCGATTAGAGGTATAGTAAATATAATATAATAAAGAAAGACTGGGCTAAGTCTTAAGGGTAAATAGCGAATATTAGAAGTAGAAACCTTCGTTAAATCCCTTCCTTTATTTAACGAGGTCGTTTCGATTACGATTAAGTTCGTTACTTTATCGAAGAAGAGATTTTAGATCCCGCTTATACTAGTATTTCGAAAGCGTATTAGTACTAGTTCTTTACCGCGTAAAGGGCTAGAAGATAGAAGATAAGTACTAAGAAGTAAGTTCTCTAAGAAGAGCTTAACCCTCTTATAATAGATATCGATATTAATCTCTAAAGACTTCTTAGGGTTATTAAAGAATCTATAGAGTCGAGTATCTTTAGTAAGATATTACTTAATTAGAGTCGACTTATAACTATTAAGGTAAGGATTACTAGTAAGATCTTCTAAAGGAGTAGTATTATCTTTTAAATCGATTATTTTATTATAGTCTAGTTCGATAATCGAATCTTCTAAGGTTTCGAAGTCGAAGAAGAGTATATCCTTATAGAAAGTATCTTCGAGTTTAGAGAGAAGTCTATTAAAGATATAGCGTAGATTATTAATACTAATCGTCGTATTATTAATCTTTAAGATATTACTATCGATATCCGTTATTAGCTTATACGTACTTATTAAGTTAAAGCTATAGTACTTTACTTTATTCCGTAAGCTTAGAAACTCTTTAAAGTAGTTCTCTCCTTTCTAAGTTAGTTTCGTTTCGAGATTCTTATAAAAGAAGCGATTAATCTCTAGTAGATCTACTATCTCTAACTTATTAATTTTAAAGTCGAGATAGGTTAGAAAGTAGAGCCTAGTAGTATAGATTAGCTCCGTTAAAATCCGTTGTAATTTACTCTCTATTTTAAAGGTATAATTATTATTAATAATCTCGTTAGTCTTATTAATACTTAATAGTATAAAGTAGGTAATCGTTAGGTTAGTAAACGTCGTATTCTCGTTATTATTATAGATAATATTATACTCTAATAGAGTATTTAGAATCTCTAAGGTTATACCGTTAGTAACCGTTTTAATATTATTAATATCTTCTTCTTAATTAGTATATACTCTCTCGACTACTTTTAAGTTCTTTAGTAATCGTTCTAAATCCGTCGATATAATCGGTCGATTATAAGGAATATCCGAGCTATTATAGAGGCGGTAGATATATAGTATTAAGTTACTAAAGGTTTTAAGATACGCTTGTTAAGTAGCTAGATATAGTACTTTAAAAGGCTTCGTCTCTCTTTTCGTATTAGAGCTAAACGTCTCGTTAATACTTATTCTTATAGAGAGAGGTTTAGTCTCGATACTATTAAAGCTTTCTAAGCCTAATTTAATTATATTATTATATAGAAACTCTAGGAACGAGTCTTTAGTAAGGTTAGTATCGACTAAGGTTAGTAGTAGGTTTATATCTTTATCTTCTAAGTACTTATAGTATTTCGAAGTTCTATTAAAGAACGTACCTTCTTTATCGATATTAAGATTATTCTTATTTATATTAATATTAAGGCTCGCCTCTTCTCGATATTCTTTATTATAAGTAGAAATTAAATTAGAGATTCTACTATTATTACTTAAGCTAGATATTAGTTCTTTATTCGAGCTAGTACTATCTTCTAAAGCTTTTTCCTTATTAAAAGGAGTCGGTAGTTTCGGAATAAAGCTAAGGCGAGAATTTTTAGAATAGCTACTTATTATAATAATCGGAGTATTCTCTATAATATAAGTCGCCTTAGTATTACTTTTAATATCTTTAATAGTAGAATATTTTTTATTAAAGTATTTTCGAATTTGTTTAGAGCTTATATTTATATAATAACAATCTCGACATTTATAGCCGTTTAGATTAATACTTAGATTTAGATAGTAATAAGTATTAGAGTTTATAGACCCTAAACTATCGATAGTAGTAAATCCTAAAGGAGTTATCTCGTTCTCTATAGTATTAAGTAGTTCTTTATATCGAGCCTTTCGATCTTTATTATTACTTAAATAGTCGGTAGTATACTTCTTCTTTAAGTGTTTACTAATAGCGTCTATAGTCGGAGTAATATAAGTAGAGTACTTTAGGTTAATTAGAATCTTAAGATCTTTATAATAATAAATCGAAGTAGAAGATATCTTTATAAAAGTGTTTAGGGCTAAACTCTTAAAGTCCTTACGAGTAAACGGGCTATTCTCTTTAATAAGAGTATTAAGCTCGTTATTAATCTCTTTATTAAAAGAATCTAGCGTAATAATAGAGTTAAACATTTTTTTTTCTTTTTTTATAGGCTTTAAAGTCGAGAGAAAGTATAGCTCTAAATAGAAGTTAGTAAGTATATCTTAAATAAAAGAGGGTATACTTAAGATCGAGGGTTCTAAAGTAGATATAGAAGTTCTTAAGTAGTTCGAGTTAAAGTTCTTAAAAGCTTAGTAAGTAGATATAGTATTCGGTTCTATTACTTTAAAGAAGAGAAAAGAGAAGAAAGAAAATTAGAAAAGGAAGAGATACTTATAGATTTATCTATAATTAAAGTAATTAGAGTCTAGCTAGAGCTCTTTACTACTTTAAGTAACTCTATCTATTCTAATTAGCTATCCTTAACTATTCTAATTAATTATAACTTATTTAATTATTTCTATCTTTATTAGTTAGATAAAGTACTTAGTTTAGGTAAGGCTTAATTCTAATAGGCTAGAGCTCTAATTACTTTAGTTAAGGCTATTTACTTTAAGTAAAGCTTAATTCTAATAGGCTAGAGCTTAAATTACTTTAGTTAAAGGTATTTACTTTAGTTAAAGCTTACTTCTAATAGGTTTATATCCTAAGTAAAGTAATTAGAAGAATCTAAAGTAGTTAGAAATATTTTAAGTAATTAAAGAGAGTTCTATATAATAAAGTTCTTTCTTCCTCTTTCTCTCTTTTACTTCTTTACTTTTAAGACTTAGGATATCTTTAGCTACTTAACTTACTACTACTACTACTACTACTACTTAATTTACTACTTAACTTAGGACTTAAATATTATATAGATATAGAGTACTTTAGTCTATAATATAGAATAGAGCTAATATTAAGAATTACTAAAGCTATAAGTAAGGGTTAAGAAAGTACGTAACTACTTTAATTAACTTTAAACGATTATAACTAACGCTATAGAGTAGGTATAGAGATAAAAAGTATAGCGTTTTAAAGCCCTTATATAGTTTATATTATTCCGATCTTAAAAGTCTAAGGTTATTCCCTTAGTTTAAAAGAATAATTAAAGTAGTTTTTAGGCTAATTAAAGTAGTTCTTAAAGCTAATTACTTTAGTTCTAAGAGAGAGCTATATAGAGGAGCTCCTTTTCCCTCCTTCTTTTCTTTCTCTAACTCTCCTTAATACCTACTATATAAAAATACCGAAACTAGGACCTAAAAAGTTCGACCTTTTCTTTAACTCTTTTTTATAGAAGGCTAACTTTCTTTAAAAGGACAAGCTATACGCTATAGTAAGAAGAACCTTATTAATAAAGGGCTTCTTTATAATTAGACTAAAAAGCTACTTACTACTATCGAAGAGCTAAAAGTAGAGACAATAGCTTTAAAAGAGAAGAATAAGGATCTAGAAGCTAGAGTTAGCTTTCTAAAAGGGCTAGCCTTACTAGCGGGTAAGTATATTTATAACTCTCCTTTAATAGAGAAGTACTAATATCGAATAGGACTAACTCTCGAAGAATTAGGAGTAGGAGGAGGAGAAGGAAAAGGAGGAGGAGGAGGAATAGGCTTAGATCTAGATTACCCTAACTTTAGAGTCTTTAACTAAAAAGGGTTTTCGATCTTAAGATTCTATATTTTTACCCTTAAGTTAACGTATATACCTTATTTAATAATCTATTAGATTTAATTTAATAGCTCTAATATAGTAGAGATAGTAATAAAGATATATTATAAGACTAAGAGTACTATTATTATAGTAGCCTAAGATTATATCTAGACTTAAATTATATAGTTTAAAGTACTATAAAGTAGACTATATATCTATTATAATCTAGCCTTTAATTATATTAACTTAGAAGTTTAGTAATTACCTCGTCGATAACTAGAGAATAGATTAGTAGAGACTTTAATAATATATTAGAGTTAGAACTTACTAGTACTAGTATATATACTACTATCCTTTAAGATATATAACTCGATAATAACCGCTTCTTTTCTAAGGTTATTACTTATATATATCTCTTTTATAGCTCGATTATAGTCGAAGTATCCTTTAGGATTATCTAAAGAGATATTAGAGTTAAATACTTTAGATAATAACTTAAATATATATACCTATAAAGCCTCGCTTCGAAATAGCTAAAGCTATCTTTAATATAGTATCGAGTTCTTTAAGAAGTTCTAGTTTAGATAGATATAATTCTTTAAGAGAGTTAATATAATTAAGTAAAGGCTCTAATAGAGTTTTAGTAAAGGGTAGAGTAAGCGAAACTCGAGTAGATATTTTAAGATAATAGTATAGAATAGTTTAGAGAAGAGAAAGTAGAGTAAGAGCTAAAGGAATATATATAATAGACTCTAGAACTAAAGTAATTAGAGTATAGATCTTAAATAGTTAGAATTATCTAAAGTAGTTTTATAAAGTTATTAGAATAATTAGAATTAATTAAAGTAGTTTTATAAGGTTCTTAAAATAAATAGAACTAATTATAGTAGTTATATAAGGTTATTAAAATAAATAGAACTAACTATAGTAGTAATATAAAACTACTAAAGTAATTAAAGCTAACTAAGGTAGTTATATAAGGTTAGTAGAGTAATTAAAGCTAACTATAGTAATTATATAAGGTTACTAAAGTAGTTAGAACTAATTAAAGTAGTTCTATAGGGTTAGGGAAGTAATATAAACTAACTAGGGTAGTTATATAAAGGGATTAGAGTAGTTAGAACTAACTAAACTATTAGAGATAGTAGTATATACTAGAAAGTATAAAGAATATAAGAACTTAAATAAAGATATATAGATATAAGCTATATAAACTAAACGAATATCTAAAAGAGCTAAAACTAATAAGGAAATAACTAAGACTAATAGACTAACTAAAGAGATAAGTAAGTAATACTAAATAAATAATATCTAAGAAATAGCTACCTCTAATTCCTCGACTCTATTAAGAAGAGTTTTAAAGTCCTCCTCTTTATTATTAAGTATCTCTCGAATATTATTAGTATAAGAAGTATTAAGATAGTTATAGCCTTTAAGAAAATAGTAGTCTAGCTCTAGAGTCGATCTACTAGAGCTAGAGATACTAATTTCGTCTTTAACTTCGGCTATAAATTCTAAAGTAAAGACCTTCTTATTATAGAAGCTCTTTACTAAGTCTAAAGAATAGTTAGTATATAGCTTAGGGGAATTTAAGAGATAGACTTACTAAGATCTTTAAAGATAAAAGAATACTTTAATAAGTAGAGGTTTAAATAATAGAGCTCTTTATTAAGAATCGAATCTTTAGAAGCCTCTAATATATCTTTAAAGTAATCGAGGTCGAGAGTCTTCTTCTCTTTAAAGGTCGCGTTAATAAGGCCTACGATTTATTAGTATATTATATATAAAGATTAGAGTAGAAAGGTACCTCTTAGGCGTAGAGCCTTAGCTCTATTAAAATAGTTAAGTCTTTTTAAGAAATAGATAATTCTAATCTTATTAAGATAGTCGATAATAAAGGCCGAATCGAGAGCCTTAATAATATTTATACGATATTTATTAATAATTACCTTAATAGTTCTATCTAGATAGCTAGATTTTACTATCGAGGAATTATTAATAAAAGTCGTAATAAAGAGTCGAGAATCGAGAGTTAAGGACATTTCTATTTAGTAGCTAGTATAGAGAAAGTAGAAGGTATAGTTTTAACTTACTTAGCTTAGAATAGCCTAGGAGTTATAAAGTAGAAGTAGTAAAGTCGTAGGGAGTATAGAATAATAAAGAGAAAAGAGGAGTAAAGAGGAAAGAGAATAGGATATATATAAAAAGGAATAGAATTAAAGTAGATCTAGAAGTTACTACTTTAAATAACTAAGAACTAATCTAATTAGAAGCTATCTACTTTAATTAGTTACTCTAATTAGAGTTAACTACTTTAGATACTTATAATTAATTTAATTAACTACTTTAATTAACTATAGTTACTTTAGTTAGAATTAATTAGAATAGTTAGGCTACCTAACTACTTTAAATATATCTATTTAGTTTAGTTAAGTTAAAAGAATAGTTCTAATAGGCTAACGCTATAACTAAACTAATTAATAATATTACTTTAGTTAAACGAGCTATCTAAAGTAATTAGAGTAGAATCTATATAGAGGCTTCTCTTTCCCTTTCTTTTCTCTTTCTTCTCTATACTATACTCGACTCTATACTTAGATCTATACTCGGATACTCGCTCTATACTTAGCTCTATACTTAACTCTATACTCGGATACTTAGTACTATACTTAGCTCTATACTTAGCTCTATACTAGGCTCTATACTAGGCTCTATACTCGACTCTATACTTAGAACTATACTCGGATACTTAGCTCTATACTTAGCTCTATACTCGACTCTATACTCGACTCTATACTCGACTCTATACTCGACTCTATACTAGGTTCTATACTTAGATATTCGACTCTATACTTAACTCTATACTTAGATCTATATTTAGCTTAGAACTTAACTCTTTATCTTATATTAAAAGAAAAAAAATGTCTCTTACTAATCTAGCCCTTAATAACCTTTTAGAATCTATTAACGAATATAATATAGAAGAATTATATAATAATAATAATATAATAGAAGCTACTAGTACTATTAATATACCTAATACTATTATAAGTTATAATAAAGAGGTTAATATTCTATTTTGTAATATTTACTTTATAAACTTATATAAAGGTAATACTATAGATTATTTATATAAAAAACACTCTATAATCTATAAGGAATATAATAAAGAAGGATATCTAACTAATATTAATAATATACTTAATAATATAGAGTCGAGTAGCTTTAATACTTTATTAGAGACTTTAGGGAATAATCGCTATTATTTTAAAAATCTAGATATTAATCTAAACGGATATAAATGTCGAGATTGTTTTTATAGTAATTTAAGCTATAAGCAAATCTAAAAACATTATAATATAGAATACTCTACTATAAATAATAATAGAAGTAATATAAAGGCTAAATTTATTATTAGTAAAGTTCCTTTAGGGATTATTACTAGTAATATAAGAAGTATTAAAGGGTATTTTATTCTTAAACTCCTATCTATCGAAGTAATAGAAAGGGTTCTAAGAGATCCTACTCGAGCTAATAGCCCTAGAGTTATTATTAATAGAGTAGCTAATACTAACCCTAAGACTACTATAGATCTAACTATAAAGAATAATATTATAGATAGTTATAAAGAAGATCTTAAAGAGACGGAAAGTAATACTAATTATATTAATATAAGTAATAATACTAATCTATTAACTAGCTTTTATAAGAACTCGAATATTCTAGAATTCTTTAACGGAAAGAATAAGAGTATACTAATAGATCTTATCGCTAATCCTAGCTTATCTTCTATAGTAATAGATTCCTCGATTAATAGTAATAATATAGATAAGCTAGATTTAATAGAGGATCTAACGCTAACAATAGGCTTAGAAACTTTAGATAGAATTAATATAATTAGTCGACGTCTATAGTAAGTATTAAGAGAAGACTCCTATTATAACTCTAATAAAAAAAGCTAAGACTTTCGCTCTTTAGAAAGTATTAGTACTAAACGAACTTACTTTAATTATTATACTCGACTAGTTAGTTATATTATTAGAGTATATTATATTAAAGAGAACTATAAAGATAGTAATAATATTAAAGAGCTAGAGATATATAATAATATAAAGGATATACGTTTAGATAATACTATTAAGGTACTAATTAAAGATATCCTTAAGCTAGATATTATAGAGTCTAATAATAATACTCTAGAAACTAAGAAAGAATTTAATATATATATTACTAAGCTTTTTTACTTACTACTAAACGATATTAATTACTTAAGTACTACTAGAAATACGACTCTCGATAATATCGTTATAACTTACTTTTTTATAAATTCGTTAGATAAAATAATAGGCGAGTTTAATAGTATTAATAAGATTAGTAAAGCTTTAAGTATATTTATATATAATAGCTATCTATACTTTCTAGCCTACTATCTTATAAGAGAAGAAGTAAGTATTCTAAACGAGAATTTCGAGATAAATATAGGGCTCGATAAGATTATTACTAAAGATATAAAGAAGTTACTTACTAATAACTCGAAAAACTATTTCGAAGAGCTAACGCAAATTAGATCTTATACTAAAGCGCTAGATCGTAATACTATAAGCGAGAACTTTACTATAAGCGAGGTAAAACTAAATATTATTAAGTATAATAGTATAGAATACCCTATTCCAACGCTTCGCGAGTTTTTTAACTATCTACTTATTACGTTAGAAGATATTCTAAAGACGAGACTATTAGGCCTCGAGAATCTTAATACTCTTAATATTAACTTTAATACTATAAGCGATACCCTTCTACTTAATAAAACGGATAGTTCTATAAGAGATCTTAAGGAGTTCGAGTCTTTTAAGATATATTTTCTAAATAACCTACTAACGTCTAATACCTATTATAACCGTACTCTAGTAAGATCTATTAATCTAAGAGATAATAGTATTATTTTTAAGAAGGGTAATATCGAGATCTTTAACTCTAATATAAATTACTTCTTAGAGATTCTTACTATAGCCTATAACCTTCTAAGTAGAGAGCCTTTAAGAGGAACTAAGTTAAATAAGATAATATATAAAAATATCGAGACTAAACTATAAAGTCTATTATATATTAAAGATAATAACCTCTTTTAAATAAATACCGACTATTATAAAAGTAAGAATATAAAGTAAAAGGATATTAATAACTATCGATTTATACTACCTAGATTAAGTAAGATTACGCTAATATATCTTCTTACTATTATTCCCTTTAAAGATTATATTTATAGATATTATTATAAAGAGGTAGATTATAGTAGCCCTTATCTTTTTACTAAAAACAATCGAGTCTAGTAAGTTCTTTAGAAAAGGATTAAAGCTAAAATCGTATAGGAAAATTATTAATTATATTATAAAGACTAAGTTTAATAATAATATCTATAATAGTTCGAGTTCTAATATCGATAGCGATTTAATAGAAGATAAATAAGCTAATCGTACTATAAAAACTAGCTATAACTATTACTATAATATCGACGGAGAAAGTCTAAACCTTATCGAGTTAAATAAAATTAAGAAGTTTAGTATATTATATTATACTTACTTTAATCTTTTAGATCTATCGACTACGACTTTAAATATAAGTAAAGCTATTAAGAGGTTAGAGATAAATAACACTTATAGTATACTAAATAATCTTAATATTACTAATATCGAGTATACGAATCTACTAACGAGTTTACGATCTTTCTATAAAAGTAATAAGGTAAGCTTTTATAATAAAGAACAAAAAGAAGCGATAATAGAGGTACTAAATAATACTAACTATCTTACTTATATTAATAAAACGGGTAGTAGTAAGAGTTTATTATACCTACTACTAAGTTATATTAATAAAGAGAGTATCTATATTATAATAACGCTTTAGATTACGTTAAAGAACGATCTATATAATAGAGCTAAAGCCCTAAACCTAAATCCTCTAATTCTAGAGGAAGGCCCTAGCCTTAATAGTAATCTACTCTTTATAAGTCTAGAGAATATTAATACGTATAAGCTCGATAATATAATTAGTATCTATAAAAGATATAATAAGAGTATTACGATTATATTAGACGAGGTACATTTATTTCTAATAGAAACTACCTTTAGATTTAGCTTAAAATATCTCTCTACTATTTTAAAATATAATATTAACTTAATATTTATTATAGTAACTCTACCTCTTAGTCTTCTTAATTTACTTAATAATACTTTTTCGATAGAAGATAGTAATAAAATAATTAGAGGAAGTAGTAATAGATCGAATATTAAATATAATAGACTCTATTATAATAGTAATAAAGATAAAGTAGATATAATTAGAGCTACTATTAGTAGTATTAGTATTAAGAATAATAAAATTAAGGATAAAATATTAATATTCGTAATAAGTAAGAAAATCGGATTAGAGTTAGAAGAGGTATTAGGTTATTCTTTTATTTATAAAGATCGAGAAGATTATCTAGTAATACTAGAAGATTTTATTAGTAGTAAGGTAAACTAAGTACTAATAACTACTTCGATTTTAAAAGTCGGTTTAGATATAAAAGAAATTAAATATATAATTAATATCGATCCGATTTATAGTCTTATTAGTATAATTTAATCTAGTAGACGTATTAGAAATAGTAGAGAAAGCTATATAATAGTACGAACGCCTAATAAATATAATATAAAGAGTATAAAAGAGGATCCGATAATTAATAGTTCTATTCTAACGATCGAAGACTTTAATAAGCTTAATTTAGCGTTTTATAAGCGATTTACTATTAAGGAGATTTGTTTATAAATACTAATTAATCTTTTTCTCGATAATAGTTATAATAAATATTCTATAAATAATAATAAGTATTCTATTTATTTAGAGAAGACTAAACTCTTAGATCGTAATAAAGATAGAGAGGAAAGTAGCTATAAGAGTATAAATCTCGAATATCTAAATCTAAAGACTAAATTACTAGATCTATATAATAATATTTATTTATTTTGTTTAATAAAGAATAGAGATAACTATAAATACTTACTAATAACTTACCCTTTTATAGATAAAGATATATTAGATAGAGTTAATACTATAGAGCGCGTTATTATAAGAGAGAATCTATTAAAGAATAATACGGCTTATTTTAAGTATTTACTACTAAGAAATATTTATTTAGAGTTTAATAACGAGTATAATATCGAAGAGAATAAGTGTTTCTTTAATAAATTTAACTATATAGTAATATATCTTCTTATAGAATATAAAGAAGTAGCTAAATATACTAATATTATTAATTTAAGTTTATTAGATAAAAATAACTCGCTTAAAGTATTCTCTAGAAGAACTTCGAAATAATCTAAATAGCTTTAATAATAATAAGCTAAATCTAAGTTTAAGAGAATCTTTTAAACGAAATAAATTAACTAATATAGAAGAGAATAGAAACCTTAATAGAAGCTCGCCTGAAGTAATAGCTACTAGTAGTAGAGACGAAGATAGAGATTAAACTAATACTCGAATTAATCGTACTAATAAAAGACTAAAGAACCTTAGTATTAATCTTAAGGACTTTAAGAGTCGAGGGATTTTTAAGAAGTTTCGAAAGCCTAGAGTAGAGGAGGATAAAGATTAAATATATAGATAGAAGGGATATATTAGGACTATTTAAAACTAAAACTCTCGAGCTCTCCTTATTTAACTTATCTAAAAGTAAAGTAGACTAAACTATATTAATAAAGCTTTTAATATACTAATAAGTATAAGATTCTTATATCTATTATAGTAGTAGTAGTAGTAGTACTAGTAGCTATTTATATAAGAAAGCCTAGAATATATTCTATATAGTAAAATATCGTACAAGTAATATAATCCCTAGTATAGTTAGGTAATTATTACTATTATAAAATTAGAGTTCTTAGAAGTACCCTTATAACCTACTCCTCTAGGCTATCGGAATTTTATTAATCTAGTAATAAGATCTTATTTAGAATATTTTAAGGTATAGGAAAAAATCTTAGAAGTAATATAATACCTAATATATTAAGGTAGATATTACTATTAGAATATTAGAGTTCTTAGAATTACCCTTATAATCTACCCCCCTATACCTTAGAATTTTATTAATCTAACGGCGGGATCTTATTAAGAGTATTCTAAAGTATAAGGAAATATCTTAGAAGTAATATATTACCTAGTATATTAAGGTAGTTATTACTATTATAAGATTAGAGTTTATAGAACTACCTTTACTAGTAATACTTATAGGCTCTCTTATAGAGTATTATATATCTTAAATACTTATATACTATTTAATAATATCTAGAAAGATCTTAGTCTTTTATTTATTTAATATAGAGATCTTAAAGTAGAGGCCTTAGTACTCTCTAAAGGTAGTTTATAGTATTATTACTCTATTAAGCTTAGCTCGAAATCTAGTAGTATTATATTATTCTAAGTATATAATACGGTAGAGTATAGTAAAGTACCCTTACGCCGTTAATATAAGGAATAGATATAAAGAAGGCTATAAAAAGAGGTACTTACTTCTTATTTACTAAATTTAAGCTTGCGCTAGCGGCTATTTAAAAGCTTAGGGTAATTATAAAAGCTATATCTTAGCTTAGAACCTTATTTTAAAGAGATATATATAAGTTTTTTTAATTTTCTAACTCTCTTCCTCTTTCTAATATTCTAAATAAGCTTTTTTAACTCTCGGCGGTATAAAACATATCCGAATATAGCCTTAAAGAATAGGAGAACCCTTATATCCCTAATTGTATTTATAAGAATACTCCTTCTTTATCTTCCTTTTCTCCTACTCCCTCTCTCTTTCTTACTCTAGTTTTAGCCTTAAGGTAAGTTCTTTACTCTTTTAATTATTTTTCTATACTAATTTCTCTTAGGGCTAAGGGGAAAGGTAAGAAGAACTTCGCTTCTAAAGAAAAAAGGTTTATTTCTCTTTTTTATCTTATTTCTTCTACTAACCTTTTCTAGGGTAGTAAAGGCTCTATACCTTATAAAGACAAAGAAAAGATAGGCGGAATTTAGCCTTAAAATAGAGCTAGAGAGGATCTATAGAAAGCTTACCTACGTTCTTATTCTTAACTAGAATATAGAACTAAGAAAGAGAAGAGGGAGAAAAAGAAAAGAGATAGGAAATTATAGCCTTAATATATACGCTAGCTAATATATATAAGCTATCGCCTAGTATACTATAACCTACCTAATACTCTCTTATACCTCTTATAAGAATAGAATAGCTAAAGGACCGTAAATTAAGATAGTAGACTTACTTAGATTTATAGGTCTACTATATAGAAAATCTAAAATCTAATACTCCTATCTTATCTAGAGTATTCTAAAGTATAGTAAAATGTTCTATAAGTACTATAGTAGCTAGTATAATTAGGTAGTTAAAGCCGTTTTTAGACTATCTAATAGGAATTTTAGGATCTTCTATTAAGGTATATATAACTCTACGAATAAATTATATTAAATTCTAGTAAAATATATATAAAGTACTTTACTATATAACGGAGCTGTTTTTTCTATAAAGCTTTTCCTAATCTAGCCTAGCTCGAGCTATAACCCCCGACCCTAATATCCTAGCTAAAAAAGTAGTCCTAATTCTTAATCTAGGATTTCTTAGCGACTAGATCTAATTAGAAAATAGTTAGTACGCTAAAAGATTACTCTATCTAGTCTAGTATTTCTCTCTTATTTTAGGGTTATTTTATCTAATTTACTTATAGAGTTACTAACGATTTAGTAAACCCTAAATACCCCGACGTTTACTTCTACTAGACGGCCTAACTACTCTAAATTTTAGGGTTAAAAATAACCCCTTAACTCTTAAGTATTATTATTTAGAACTTCTAAGTACTAAGGACGGGATTATATATAGAAGTACGAAAAATATACTAAAGTAACTTAGAAGTAATATAATACCTAGTATAATAATATAATTATAGCTAGTCTAAATTTACTTAGCTAGTAGTACTCTCTTAGGTCTTAGGTCTTATCTTATAGTATAGTAAATATTCGCCTAGGTTATCTATATTCTATCTAGTTATCTAGACTTCTAGAGCTTAGATAGAATATAGATAAAGTAAATATAGATCTAGATAGTATTCTAGATATCTATATTTTATAGGTAGTATTATATTACTATAAATAAGGATAAATTCTATATCGAGGCTATATAATTTAAGAAGGTATAGTAAGTTTAGCGGCCTTTAATTAGCTAGTAGAACTTTAGCCCTACTTTAGCTAGGCGTAATCTTTCTTCTAGCCTATCTCTCGAGGTTACTACTTTTAATAACGCGTCTATTATAGTATAGTATAGCCTCTATAATTACTTAAACTACTAAACCTTTATCTATTATACCTAATAACTCTATATTACGTATCTCTATCTTTTCTATAAGTAATAATAACGACGCCGACGCGTCCTTAAGCCTAATAGTCCCTTTAAAGAAGAGAAGGCGTATAGGGAGATATAATAAGGTATAGAAGTACGTATATAAGCCTATAATTAGCTCTAAGCTAGGAAGGGAGATAAGTAGTAAAGATAATCGTCGAATATAGTACTATAGCTTCGTTAGTTACGAATAGTATAAGAACTTATTTACTACTAATATAAGGAACTATCTATCCTTTATCTACTAAATAGGCTCTAATAATATAGTAAGAACGTACTTAGATCTTATATAAATAGACCTTAAAGTTATTATTAATAAGTAGAAGTAAGAGTAGTATAAGATAGAGAATATTATTATTAAAGAATACCTCTATATAGCTATAAATCTAGCTATAGTTAAATACGCTCTTTTACGCCTTATTATAAACTACGACCTTCCTCTATAAGCTATTAAGTAGCTAGAGCTTTAGACGCTTCTCTATATAGTTAACTATTAAGCTAGCTTTTTTATAACCTTACCTTAATAACTCTCTTACCTTTTAGAATTTCGAACTTATTAATTAAGCTATTCTATTATAGTATATAAATAATAGAGTAATTATTTTTAGAAGTACTATAGAGTTATTAAACGCTTAAGGATAATAATAGTTATATATTTTTAGGAAATCTATAATATATATACTTAAAAGAATCTATAAAAAGATAACGTTAAAAAGAAGTAGTATAGATTTAAGAATAATATATAGCTATATTAAAGCCTACTAAATATCCTAAGTATATAATATAGGCTAAATATCTACTTTATTTAAAGAAAGTAGAACTAACTATTTAAAAAGAATATTAAAGGATAATTTAAAAAGTAAATATTAATTACTCCTTCTAAACTACTAGGTTTTTAATAAACTTAGAGTTATTAAAGCTCTTTAATAAATCTAGAGAGACGTTAGTTTTATAATAGTAGATATCTAAGAGATTAATACTTACTATTCTCCTTATAAAATTTCGACTCTCTAATTAAATTTAAATTAAAGGTTTTAATATCTTTAAATCCTTTCCCTTCTTTTAAAATCTTTCTACAACTAGAGATATAGTTATAATTAATTTTATTTATTTTAAGATAAGCTATTAGAAAATTAGTTATAAAAGGTAATAACTAAGAAAATGTTATAACTTACTAAGTATCTTAAATTACTTCTCTTTCTTAACTCTCTTAGCTTTTATTAAATAGAAGACTACTCTTAGCTTATAAAGATACTCTAAAATATCTTTATAGTAGCTAAAAGTAAGACGATCTTTATTATATCTTTTAATATAGTAAAGTAATAGCTTATCTACTTTAGAATCCTTTAAAGATAAAGTATTCTCTAAAGTATTATTAAAGGTCCCTAATAAGAGAAGATTTAAAAAAGAATTAGTAAGATCTTAATTAAAAGAAATAAAGTAAATTACTAAAAGACATTTTAGTCTAAAGAGTAAAATTAGAGTAAAGAGTAATCTTATTTCTTAAAGTAAGAATATAGAGGTAGATAAAGTAAAAGGAAAATTAAAGGGAAAAGAGAGAGAGTTATATAGATAGAGAGTAACTAAACTAAATACTATCTATCTAAAGTAGATAACTAAAATAAATAGAGAGTAACTAAACTAATTACTAAATAACTAAAGTAAATAGAAAGTAACTAATCTAATTAATATATAACTAAAGTATAAACTTAAGTAAATAGAATTAATTACTAATTTTAACTAGTTATCTAGTTTACTTAAGTATAGTATACTACTAAACGAACTAATTATTATAAATAGAACCTTTACTATAGATCCTAACTAGATTATCTAGAAATACTCAGGGTAGTAGACGAAGGAATCGAGTCGATTCCTTTGAAATCGGGTGAGAAATTAGGATTAGGGTAGAAGCGCAAGAGTCGATTCCTTTGCTC
>JAABUL010001874.1_pt1 | contig 37429 bp, 35 predicted proteins | sample 5559151 | NCBI WGS metagenome assembly JAABUL01 (sample SAMN10711876, study PRJNA513368) | rock metagenome | isolation source: Antarctica rocks | place: Antarctica: Victoria Land, Pudding Butte sud | reverse complement strand
ATCGATCCAAAGCTGTTCCGAGAAATCGACCCGAAGCTGGTGTCCTCTTCGACTGGTGTTAATGTCTCATTCGCTACCACTGATGATATCGCCTTGATCTTTCTGGAGGACCAATCCACCCTCAACACTGCCGTCAAGAACCTGAACGCTGCTCGTGGGACTCTCCAAATTCAGGACATAATTTATGGAGATAACCTGACCGATCAGGGCTATGGCAATCCTCTGAAAGACCCTGCTGTGCCAGACATCATCATTCGTCCCCAGCTCGGCGTTATCTATACGACTTCAACCAAGAAGATTGCAGAGCATGGAGGCCTCAGCGATGACGACAGGAAGGTCGCTTGCTTTGTGAGCAGTCCTAAGCTTCATAAAGCATCGTACGATCAACAAGTTTCGACCAGGCAAGTTGCGCCGACGATCCTGAAAGCTCTAGGACTGAATCCGGGAGAGCTGGAGGGTGTTCGCATACAAGGAACACAGCCATTGCCTGAGTTCTGAGTGCATCATATGTATTATACACTACGAAACGTTCGGTTATACACACTGTCTAGTACAGAGTTCTCAATTGTAAATAATCAAAGCTGACAACTTCACGCCATGCATTCTACCATCGTGGATCATATGGTACTCGCTTCCATATGTCCGCTTGCAAAGGATACTCTAGCAGCCATGTGTTGCAGGGTTGTCGTTCGTAGACACATCATTAACTTACCAGACGTGATCAACAGCATGTCCGATTCCGGCACTGCAGCCTACCAGGGCGAAATTCTGGCCGTCTTTGGTGTCTCCAGTATTCCATATTCCTCAAGCAGACAAGCACAAGTGACGTGCAATTCTCAGCCTCGGCAGCGGAGCTTGGACCTCGGCCGCGTCAGGTTGCAGGATCCCTTCTAGATCTTCTACCTCATGTAATGAGGTAAATGCTACGGCCACCTTTCTTGAGTCCAACATGATCCACTTGACCGTCTCCTTGCAAAACACAGTTCTACGGTATAGTCACCAATAGATCGTCGCAATGTCCAGGCCAATTCCCTTTTCAGAACCCCCATATCTTTGTGGTCTCCCCTCTCCATACTACACCGTCTCTCACCTTCGCTGGCAAAAAGCATGTCGAGCCTTCGTCACGGACAACCTATCCCAATATGCTATGGACTGGGAGCGCGAAGAAATGGTCCCCGCACATGTTTTCGATGCATTCGCCAAAGCCAATATGCTCATCCCAAACCTGCCCGCTCCTTTACCTGTGAACTGGCTCAAGAAATTAGGCATACATAATATACTAGGAGCAGTGCGAGTGGAAGAATGGGATTACATACACACTGCCATCTTCTGCGACGAGATGTCCCGGTCAGGGTTGGCGGGGCCTGGCGCGAGTCTGACGACTGGAATGGCGTTTGGTGTCCCCCCGCTGCTCAAGTTCGGGAGTCCGGAACTACAAGAGAGATTCCTGCCTGATTTGCTGTTGGGCAGGAAGAGGACTTGTATTGCCATTACCGAGCCTGGGGCAGGCAGTGATGTTGCGAACATCGAGACTATGGCTGAGAAGACGGAGGATGGAAAAGCCTATGTCATAAATGGGACAAAGAAATGGTCATTATACCTTGAGGAGAATTTGTTGCATGCATGCTGACAGTGTGACAGGATCACCAATGGCATCTGGTCTCATTATTGTACGATGGCTGTCCGAACGTCCGGTCCGGGACCTGCAGGCCTATCCCTCCTTGTCGTCCCTCTCCTCGATTACCCTGGTGTCACCATGCGGCCTATCAAGGTCAGCGGTCACCTGACCTCCGGCACCACATTCATCGAGCTCTCCAACGTCAGAGTCCCCGTCTCTAATCTCATCGGCAGAGAAGGTCAAGGCATGAAGTACATCATGACGAATTTCAACCACGAGCGACTTACCATTGCCATTGGTGTAACTCGCCAAGCTAGAGTAGCGTTGAGCGCTGCTTTTGAATACTGTTTGCAAAGAGAAGCTTTCGGAAAGGTATTGATGGAGCAGGGTGTTGTGCGGCATAGACTTGCCAAAGCTGGAGCATTGTTGGAAAGTCAGTGGGCTTGGGTGGAGCAATTCGTTTACCAAATGACAAAATTGAAGAAGGAAGACGCCGACGTGGAGCTGGGTGGAATGACGGCATTGGCGAAAGCGCAGGCGGGGACAGTGCTGGATGAGTGTGCCAGGTGCGCGGTGCTCTTGTTTGGAGGAAACGGCTTTACAAGGACAGGAAAGGGAGAGATTGCTGAAAGTAAGGCCAAAAGGAAACACGATGTTGTGTAGACTGACCTGATAATATAGGGATATACCGCGAAGTACCCGGTGCAAGAATCCCTGGAGGTTCGGAAGACGTTATGCTCGATTTAGCTGTGAGGCAGTTGGTCAAGAATTACAAGCACCGGACCCAAATTCTAGAGACATCCAAAGGACTATCGAAGCTTTGAAACGAGGAAGCCTTTTGACATGAGGTCTTGCGCCTGGAGTTGTCAGCCACCTGGAGGATGGCCGCAGCGAGAACGACTGGGACTGAGCTTGCCTCGGGCTAAATATTCTCCAAGCCATGGAGGCTTCTCTCCATGCGATAGCTGCTTCATGGATAGTCAGCTACATCTCATTCACGAACCTCAAGGCCAGCCTCGATGACAGATAGGCGGCCTGATCTTGGCCCTCAGTCTAAAGCCGCAAGTCAACAACTCAATACTTCTCGCAGCGTTCTGCCAGCATAGGATTCTTGGGCTAATGAGTGGACGGGAGACAGTGCCTACCAATTATGCAAGATCTTCCACAAGGACCTCGGAAGTTGGAAGGAAGCACTCCCGACACCAAGCACAGGGAGTGCGAGACGTGCGGGTGTGGCTTCCGAAAAATGCCAAGGGCATTCATTGCGTTAAATGTGGCTGTATATGAACGCTTCCAACTTGCGCAAGAACGATAGAGATATCCAAGAAGATGACGAATCGGTTGTACTCCCGCATCAAGCCCTCAGCATCAGATCTTCAGGCTCCATGGGTGCTCTTCGTCTCCATACTGAATCCCTTCAATCCAGGCCTTCATCCGCTTCGCAATCTCCCCAGCTTCCTCTCCCTGCTTTAATCCACACTCTACCATTCTCCCCTTCCAACTGATTCTTCGGACTGGACTTACTACCGCAGCGGTCCCCGTCCCGAATGCTTCGATCAACCTGCCCTCATCAGCCGCGCTGGCCAGATCTCCCATCGTGAATTTCTGCTCCTTGACATCCCATCCCTCGGGCGTCAACCTCTCCTGCGCGAGATTGAGTACCGAATCCCGAATGACCCCCTCCAGTATGGTGCCGTCCAGCGGAGCGGTCAGGAGCGTCTTCTTCCCAGTCTCCTTATCCTTTATGGCGGCGAAGAAATTCATCGTTCCGACCTCTGTCACATATTCCTCTTCTCCAAATAGCCACAGATTCTGCTGGAACCCTCTCTTCGCCGCTTGTAGTTGGGGCACTACACACGGTGCATAATTTGCCCCGAGTTTCATGTTACCCACACCGCCTGGCCATGCGCGCACAGCGTAATCCGTTGCTTCTAGTGAGACAGCCTTGAAGCCGGTGGGGTAGTATGGACCTACGGGCGAGGCTATCATAAATAAGAGAGCAGAGCCAGGAGGTCCAATGCCAATCGTTCGCTGTGTACCAATCATTGTTGGCCGAAGGTAGAGGGAGTAGCCTTTCGCAGCCGGAATGAATCGTTCTTCCATCAAACAAAATTTCGAAATCAATTCAATCATGGCATTGGGAGAGAAATTGGGAAGGGCAATCCGAGCAGACGATCTGTTGAACCGCGCCATGTTCATGTTTGGACGGAAAAGTCGCACTTGTCCTTGTACGTCCTTGTACGCTTTCATGCCTTCGAAGCATTCGAAGGCGTAGTGAAAGACGCAGGTTGCGGGATCAAGGGAAAGATTTTGGTAGGGCATTATGCGTGGAGTCTGCCAGCCGTCGGTGGCGGTCCATTCTATGGCAAACATGTGGTCTGTTGGTGCGCTCTTGTTAGTAGACGCAGCATGAGTGTCGGGACATGACTTCTCGCTTGCCTGTGAAGGTCCGCCCAAAGACGAGCTCCTTTGGAGGAACCACTCCTTTAGGTGTAGTAGTCTTAGTCACTGATAACATTTTTGGATTTATGTCTGGCAACCGGGTAAGCTCCTCCTCTTGTGACTGTATGCTGTAGCATCTCCGACATCGCCATGGCGAGACTGCTTTTGGAACAAACGAAGCGTTAAAGGTCGACCACAGTGGTCGCCAAGCTCTAAGAGCAGTACTGGGACCCATTGCGGTTTCAACAAATCGACCGTCCTTACATTGGCTTCTGCGACTGACTTGCGATGAATTGCGAGTCAGCGCGGCGCCAAAGAGCTGCGATGTCGGAAATTCTGCGAGCTGTCGGAATCGGACCTGGTCCGGACAGGACTCCCGCCCAGAGCCGCATCCACGCATTCTTACGAGTATACCATTTTAAGTCAACGGCGCCCTACCCTCTTCACCCTCGACGATAAGCATACTTAATTTTGGGTTGTACGGAGCCTCAGGGTGAAGTTCGGGCTAACGGTGGATATTGACGCAAGAAGAGGATATCGCCAACTCGCTCCCTGTGAATATCAGGAAACACTCGATCAATGGGGCTTGCCAGACTGGCAGGCTACTCCGAAACACCTCGCGCTGCCCAAGCATTTAGCTGCAACAATGTTCACCTCTGCACTGAAAGCCTTCAACTCGAACATCACAGCTAATTACACTATATCTACCACCCCAACCTCAATCTCAGGAGCATGGAAGGTGTACGACGCGAAGAAGAAGTCGACTGGAAAAGCTGTCTCGGTCTTTGTTTTCGACCGCAAATCCCTGGATCCTCACTCGGGAGAATTAAGTCGTCGATCAGGAGGTGCTTCCCTAAGAAAATTACACGATGAGGTTATAGCACGGATCAAGAAAGAGTCCAATCTCTTGGCCAGATTACGGCACCCCTGTATTCTCGAGCTTGCGGAGCCCATCGAAGACACTCGAAATGGAGGATTGATGTTTGCCACAGAGCCAGTGACAGCTTCTCTTGCAGGCTTGCTACAAGAAAAGGATGATCAGGAAAGAGCCGGCGGAGTTGTTGGTAGGCCAAGTCGATATGTTGTTGAGGAAGCCGACGGGCAAAGTCGGAGACGAGAGCTCGAGATCGATGAATTGGAGATCCAAAAAGGGCTGCTGCAGGTTGCTCAAGGTCTTGAATTTTTGCATGAATCTGCTGGCTTGGTACACGGTAATCTGACGCCCGACTCAATCTTCGTCAATGTCAAATCAGACTGGAAGATAGCCGGTTTTGGGTTCGCCGGTCCTCCGGATACTTCAAATTCACAGTCCACATTGCCTCCAATATCTCTCTCAGAAGTCCTCTACCATGACCCTCGATTACCACGCTCTATACAGTTGGACCTCCACTATACATCACCCGACTTTGTTCTGGATAGCAACATCTCGTCGTCTGCTGATATGTTCTCCTTGGGCCTTCTGCTCCTTGCTCTTTATAATTCGCCACACGCATCTCCTCTGAAGACCAATTCAAATCTCTCCACTTACAAAAAGCTTTTTACGTCCGCATCTACAACGCCTTCAACAAGCAATAACTTCTTGTCATCACGACCACTGCCGAATGACATAAAGTCCGGAGTTCTTCCCCGATTGATCACCCGAAGGCCAGCGCAGCGGATGAATGCTCGTGAGTTCCAGCAGTCCTCCTTCTTTGACAATGTTCTTGTTTCGACTATCAAATTTTTGGATGCTTTGCCGGCGAAGACGCCCAACGAGAAGTCCCAATTCATGCGAGGGTTACCTAAGATACTAGATCAATTCCCAAAATCTGTGCTGGACAAGAAGGTTTTACCTGCGCTCCTTGAAGAAACAAAGGACAAGGAATTGCTGTCTCTGATCTTACAGAACGTCTTCAAGGTTGTTGGGATACTTCCATCGGGCAAGCGAGCGATGACTGAGAGGATACTACCGCAATTACGCGACACTTTTCTGACCAATAGCTTAAAAAACGGGCAGCTTGAACGGGATTCCGCTAAGGAGGCGGGACTGGTTGTGGTTCTAGAAAATATCCATCTCATTGGAGAAAACTGCAACGGAAAGGAGTTCAAGACCGACGTACTGCCGATATTGCAACTTGGACTGGAGTCCCCTACTCATGCAATTGTAGACAAGGCGCTTAGTTGCCTTCCGACTGTGCTGGCCGTCTTGGACTTTACTACCATCAAAAATGAGGTTTTCCCAGTTGTCGCCGCAGTCTTCAGCAAAACCTCCAGTTTAGGTATCAAAGTCAGAGGACTAGAAGCCTTCATTATTTTGTGCGGCGGGTCCTCAGTTGAAGAAGCCGACAGTAGCGATGGTCTTGATGGAGCTATGACCGACTCGAAGAAATCGAAATCGAGTAGCAACGCCATCCTAGACAAGTATACTATTCAAGAAAAGATCGTCCCACTTTTGAAGGCCATGAAGACCAAAGAGCCGTCGGTCATGATGGCCGCTCTCGCCGTTTTTAGACAAGTTGGTAGGATAGCTGATGCTGAATTCCTGGCAATGGAGGCCATCCCAATCCTCTGGAGCTTTAGCCTGGGACCGCTGCTCAATCTGCAACAATTTCAAGATTTTATCAGCTTGATCAAGACGCTCTCTTCAAGGATTGAGCTCGAGCAAATCAGAAAGCTACGGGACTTGTCGAGCTCCGACACGAATAAAGACAGCGCAAGATCAAATGACCTGATGAACGTCGGATCCACTACTGGGTCTCTCAATCCTGGCGGCGGAAACGTTGGCGAAGACGATTTTGAACGACTTGTTTTAGGTAAGAGTGCCACAAACGGAGCAATCACGGACATGCTGGGTGGAGCAATGAGGCCTCAGGCACAACCCAGCAAGCCAGCAGAGACTCCGAGCTTTTCATGGTCATCTCCAACACCAAGCGCTTCAAACGAATTTCGTTCAATGTCCGGAGTGATGAATCCGATAGCACCCCAATCTCGCACCATCACGCCAGATCAATCCCTTAGCGCCTTTGCTGCACTGAGCCCAAGTGCTTCTACAATCCCAACATCCGACACTAGATCCATGGTCAATGCTTCGGGCTTAGTCGCTCCAATGCAGCCTACAATGATGCAGCCACCGCAGCTTTCGATGGGGGCCGCGGGATGGTCATCTAAACTTGCTCAACCATCTTTCCCTCAGCTGCAGCAATCCTTCATGCCTTCACCTCAACCTCCGGTGGTGACCCCGTTTTCGAACTTTTCTCTTCCCCCTCCTCCAACGACTTCCCAGCAACGACCGGGAATGCAATCACAGCATAGTGGATACTTTGGGGCACCCAAGGTCGTCAACACTAATAATACAATGCAGCCACTGGCTGGAACGAATCATACAGGGCAGAAATCTGGTCTGGACAATTACGAAAGTCTGATCTGATGATTTGTAGGGGTGGATGAGGGTTGTTTCATAAAATGTGGCATGGATATTGTGATTTGGAAATTTTTAGAGTATTGGATGTGCTAAGATCATGGATCAACCAGTATTTGCGATTATATATATGTTGTCGAGTTTCTAAGAATCGGTACTGGCCACAATCGCTGGGGGCTGCACAATCCGTCTTAGGTCTTGAAGCCCTTGATCGTTCTTCGATATCCTCCCGGAAGCGAAGCCTTCAACTTCCGTCCAAGAAAGGATTTGGATATGCCATATAAATTGAATTATGGAGCTGAGTATTAGAAAGAAAGGCTTCTGGACAACGCCTACAGGGCAAGGCTCGTTGCTTGGCTTTATGTGCCGCCTCTTTGCTGGTTATTCCTGATTTTTGCCTGGCTTCTTCTTGAGCCTGCTCCTGAAACTCCTCTTGAATATTTCCCATGATAAGATTTGCAAGTGGCCGCCGCTGGTGTTCAACCGCGAGTACGGGATTCTAGGAGGGTTTACTACACGATGAATAGGTGCACACGGTGCTGAGTGTTGTTTATCGTCGAGCCTTGGAAGCCATGTCTTCCACAAAGACAGCATCAATTTCTAGGCAGTAAGTCGTTTCGTCGCACTGGTATTGCACAGCCTCCCTGCATGCGTCTGCATATACCTGCCTGCATTTCGCTTCGTTTGCATGCATAATCTAGCGGGTACGTACATTACTTCATGCAGAAACGACAACCTGCACGACGCAGGAACGACGCTCAAGAATCTGCAACTTGCATTAGTCCCTTATCATGCTATCTAGCCGGTAGGCCTGTCGTGCTCGCGCTTTATCGGCGAGGGCATGAAATACTTACCTCTAAGCCTACTATTCATATCCGCAGGCTGTGCGCTTGCGACGCCGCAATACTTTCAGAATGATGACGGCGTGTACATCCTGCCACAAACACCATCTACTTGACTTGGACATGTGTCAACTGGGTTCTAAGGGCTGCTTTGTGAACGTGATCTATGAAGAGGAGCCCGGAACTTGATGTTAGTGCTTCTGTGATACTTGGCAAATTGTCAGATCTTTGACCCTAATTGATAAATGATATGCAGTGACTGATAGTGGTTGAGATGTAGGTCAGAACGGACTGCTACCACAGGAGAGGGACTCAAATAGCTGTCGTCGGTCTACTACCCGTCCAGTCCGTATAAATGTCACGAATATACCGTAAGTTGGCACGTTAGCTCTTACTTTACTCATACCACACCAATCTCCAAAATATAGGACCTTGCTTCATGCCCTTGCTTCATACACGCTTTGTACCTTTACCGTACCTCTGCTAAAGCTTATACTAGAAAACCAGTCTTCCACCTCACCATCCCTGTCCCGAATCGACACTCTTTGCCTCGGGCTGCCCCCGCCAAGAGCTTGTCAATGCAGTTGTTTCCCGGGGAGAACCGCCGGACACATACTAGAAACATGGGTCGAGAGTTTGGAAGCGTCAGGGTCAGCACATTGGATGTACGGACGTGCACCGTGGTAGCCTTCTCGTCGGCCCGTTCGGCAGCAGCCGCCGGACCCATGGGCTAGAGGTTAGGCTGGGGCACGGATGGGCAAGAGAAGGGATTAGAAACGTAAGCGCTCGGCGACCCGACACCTTGAATGGGGGCCCAGCGATGGCAGAAGATCTAGCGATGCTTCGCTGAAAGCTAACAACGGATAGCTTTGGAGACTATCATGCGGCGTCAGTACTAGGTGGTATGGCAGCCATGGATCTATGAGCAAAGTCGCAATTGCAGACAAAGCTGCCAATGTAACAGCTGCAAGGCGGAATCCGCTGACAACCTCAGGTTTACTGACAGTGAAAGCGGAGTCCATGTGTGCCCGTGGTTGCTTCAAGACTATCGAGACCGGACGAAAGCTGAACGTTGAAAAGGTTGTCCAACGCGCAAATCGCTGTCCTTGCAACTATTTCAGGACCTGATATGCAGACGGTTATGTCATTGCCGTCAAGCTGTGATTGCCATGGACTTCTCTCATTACTCCAGTGTCCCCTTCCGGAGCCCCAATCACCGGTAACGGCAGCATGATAGACCATATCTGGACACCGTGTATGGTGAGCACAACGCCAACACCACTGGATCCACTGTGGCAAATCTCTCAGCTTCAGGAGGAGACTTGGAAGATCTCTGCTCAGTGGTCAACAGTCACAATAGCCTCGCTGATCCTACCCTTCAGGGCTCATATACATTGCCCCCATATTGAGGGCTGTGCAGAAGCCACACCGAGCCCGTCCCCCATCCCACAAACAAGTTGAATCATCAGTTGCCGACAATGCAGGGAATTGGGGAGAATATAGACTCGATATCCAATGGTCACCACTCTTGGTCGCGTCATCCGTGACAGCCACGTTTACGTGAATGCGGAGCGACGTCCTACGAGTACAATTGAACTACCACGATATCGGAGGTCTGGGAAGGCGAAATCATGGAGAAGTAGGATAATGGTTACCAGTGCAAGAGATCCTCTAGTCGAGCGTCGTCATTCTTCAGTCACTTGCACGCGACCAGAACAAAGCTCAGGACTCAGGCTCCGAAGCCTTACGTTCACCACGAGAGTCGACACTGACGCATCTGGAGCAAGTGGAATGCTCCGTTCTTCTCCGGTCCGTCGTATGCCATTTTCGTTGCTAGCATTACGCAGACTTTTCTACCTTGTGAGCGAAACAGCAATTACGGTCCCGTCCGTCATCGATCTCCATACTCCGTCCGATTCCGCCCTTGGCTTCCAAGTGCTAGAAGGTTTGAAACGCCGGCCATGCGGACAATTATCGATGACTGAGACGACAGCCTATCTCGACACGTTTTCTGCACCCATCCTGGTCAAACGGGATGCAGACAAATATTGGGTTATGGGTGTGCCAACAGCCAATTAGCATGATCCATAGCTTCCCTTGATCGCGAATGCAAGATTTCCAAGCATTGTAGAACAAACTCGCGCTCGCGCGCATTTGGCCTTGGCAATGCTGGACCGGTTTTCCAAACCTGCTACAGTCGGTACTTGGGAAGTGATATGGTTTCTTCACGGAGTACCAATCAATAGAAGCACGGTCGCGGCTGGAATTGACGTCTCGGCAAAATAGGTGAATGGCGCAAGGCAACCTAGCGACGCATGCATACCTGTCGCTCCCAATACAGCATCTTGAGACTGGGGTGGCTTGATATCTCGAAGTCAAATATGGATTGCAGCCAACCGCAGATGCTCGGAGCGCAAAATAACGAATTGCCGATGATGCGTGCCAAGGCACCCTGCATTTCACCCTTTCAGCTCTGGGCATTCTTTCGTTCAGATGATTATTCAGCTGCAGCGTGGCCACCCAGCATTGGCTCTGCATGCATAGCCGTGATGTAACTCTATAATCTGCAGGAGATGTTTGGTTTGGTGTGGACTACGCTTAGCGCATACGCCACACACAAGCATGGGATCCTCCTTTGAGCTTTACTGCTTCCACGACCTCCGATGCGCCGTGGCGCACAATTGCCACCACATCAGGACCATATCGATAGTGACTTTTCACATTGGAACACCTCAGCACACCATCATGATAGCAGAAGGTTTGATGGTTCATACCATAGTCAACTAGAACAGGACTGACTTTGGTCGTGGTGGCAGATTGCCAAGCTTTAGACTAGGAAACCCGCATTCTATCTATACGAATCGAGTAAGGCGTCCCTAATATCTCGTCTCCGCGTCACGATAATCGTATAGCCTCCAGGTTTTAAGGCTGGACCCACGGGGGATCATCAGGGGCCGCCTGGGCAGACGCATCGAGCTAAGGCACTCCTTCGAGAACGGCCGATTCAGCCTTTTGACTTCAATCCACGAGCCGCAGCGTGTCCGTTGCATTGTTAGCCTCGAACATGTGGCTTCCGTGGTCACCTACATCGCAAGTATTCGGAGCAGCACACTATGCTTGTCGTAGCGAGCTCTCTGTACCTATCAAAGTTCGATGGCTAAACCGTATCCCAATCCGCCATGGCAGATCTTCATCTATTCGGACAGCCAAACCTGCAAAAGTATACTTCGCTTTCCTCTCGTACGCTTCTCGGTTGTTTGCTATAGCCTTGTCATGGTGTTGACACTCCGCAGAGAACCGTGCTTTGCCTGAAGTGGACCTCTTGACGCGGAGAATAACACAGCCTTGACAAACATTGTTCAGCAATTTTTGTGATTCATCAGATGATACTTTCTGCTTCAATGCAACGACCCTCCAATTAGCAAAAAGTCTAATATGATATGGGCAGGCACCGTAAGTGCTGGAGCCCCACAATTTGTGTGGCCTCATGGCTTGTACATAAGCGTCAACATCAGGTAGGACTGGGGTAGGTCGCTGCCTCACCGGTTTGTCTGTTGCTTGCATATTTGCTAGTTGGGTTGCTGCACCTGTTCCTAAATGGGCCGGTCCACCTATCAAGCACTGCAGGCTTGTTAGTTGCATTGTGAATCCTGAGGTCGGTAGGTGCATAACGCACTATGGATTCGATAGTGGAATCGTCTGTCATAGATCAGACTTGGGGATGGTGTGCTGAAAGTCAAGTTGATGGGTGGTGTCCTACCGACATGCAGAGGGATGCTATGTAACTTGTCACTCTTCAATACGTCTATAAAGACCGACAACACCCACCTCAATCCATCGAACATCATTCCTCAACAATCACAATCACAATACGAAATCATTCACTCGCTTCCAAAACCAACTTTATAGTCAATCACTACCAGCCACACATTTTCAAGATGCATTCCACTACCATCCTCGCGGTGCTCTTCGCCGCTATTGCCCCCTTGGCCGTCCTCGCCTCGCCCGCTCCCAACTTCCCATCGCAAAGCCCAAGCACAAAGCCTTACCCCACAATGACCTTGTCTGGCACCGGTTTCTCCCGAACCACCACCACCCCCGCTCCCACGACCACTCTCAGTTTCACAACCAAGAAGTCGAGCACTGAGGAAGAGAAGACGAAGAAGACGAAGAGCGAGAAGGAAGAGAAGACCAAGAGCGAGGAGGAGAAGACCAAGACCAAGAGTGAGGAAGAGGAGAAGACCAAGACCGAGAGCGAGAAGCCTAAGAAGACAGATGATTAGACGTTTGTATGGTTTTCTCTCAGGACTTCCAACTTGCAAGACTAACATCTCAATTGCCAGCCTCATGTGATTGTCTTGGCATTGCATTGGAACAAGCTCGCAATCCGCCAAGGTCGAGAGGGATATCAAACAAGTGGAAGTGCCGTACTTGATTTCCTTTTGGGTTTGAATGTTTGAGGAAAGCTCATGGTCACTCATTTGGCATTGTTATCAAGTACTAGAAGGGTCGGAGCTGGGATACATTTGGTCAATCTTTTGTGAAGGTCCCGATGATCTCATTCATAGTGTCTTCACACATAGGCAATAACCGGTTCACTGCGCGTTAACTTTACCAAGCTGTCTTTTGAGAAAATTGATGCACACCGTAGTAGTCGAACACAAGTCTTGGCAGCTGTTTCGGATATATCTCCTTTTTACCCTAGGCTTTTTGAATGGTTTAGCTCATACTTAGCGAGCTGACCTAATTCTGCAGTACTTTCAACTCTAATCTCCAAGCTCTCATCTAATTTAGGCCTAGCATAATAACAAGACACTACTTTACTATAATCTTATCAGATCCTCAGCATATACATATATGTAGAACGTTGATGTCTTTTGCGATTATATCGTGAATCCATATAGCTCACATCCGCCCCTTGACAAGACAAACCCCGTGATGCTCCGCCGTTGAATAGAGCGCAGCGGGACTGATGAGAGTGTGTGTGGGTTGAGGTGCGCCTTTGGGGGTAATGGATCTGATTAGGATATATCTTTTCTAGACGAGGTTTATTGCTGGTATATTAGAGGATAGTTTTTTTCGCCTATGTATGTATTCTAGGTGCTAGAGAGATGGGAGTTGGTTGTTCACGTAATGCGGAATGTTGCGAGATGTGTGGCAACAATGGGCTTCTGGCACTGTTTGTTATGGCATTGCATGGCAAGACTCGCTATGTCGCACTTCATCGTTGCACGAAATGTATGGGTCGTTCTGCTGTATCCTCGTGAAATGCCTATGCTGTAGTAAAAATGGACGCCACCGTGCCTCTACGCTGAAGCCCATTTCATCATTTTAATTCTCTATTCTCCCTTTTGTAATTCTTGTAATGCTCCCTCTGATAGAAAGATGTTAACTTGCTGCTCTCCTAGCCGATCGTACCGTTCCGGATCTCGACCCTCTTGGTACAGGCATGGGTCGGCTTCATTTACGATACAATTCAGGTAGAATCTTTGAGCATTCCCTAATTCACCCCGGGCGGTATCTAAGTATCCGTGCAATAAATCCTGTACCTGTAGCCTCTACACTGTACCAGCTTCGCTCTTCCACGCTTGTCTCGTCGTAGGTCTTAGATCGTAAAGGTTGTATAATATGTCGCTGTAATTTAGTATTCACGTACTTTGAAAGAGAGCTCAGATAGTGTTCGTAATCTTTGATATGAATAGTAATCCGAATTTAACCCATAATACCCGAGTAAACAGTCTTCCCACGACACCGAAGCCATTCCGGTTTCGCTTTGCGTTCAAGGATTCCGCACCAGTTGTAAAACTCCTCGGCCAAGTTTATGAACCCGATCCTCACGAGCCACCAGACGACTTGCCACCGTGATATGGGCACTGGAAATAACAGTCTATCTGTCGTTTCTACCAGAAATCGAGTGATCAGCCGAAGTATCATCCACCCCAGTGAAAAGAATAACTTACCGAAGATTGTGAAACTCTCCCACAAGTCGGTCCCTGGCTCAGGTCCCAACCACCCGTGTTGCACCACGAGAGCGCCGTCTGATCTGCCTGCCGACTATCGAATTGCTCCGTTCCCAGACCGAATTGGACATAATCACCTCTGTGTTCAGGAGTCACGATAAGCGGGGCCTCGAGCTTGCTGTTCACCGAAAGCGGTTTCGTCGCACCAGCTTCCTTGACGCTCTGATATCCAATTTGGTTCCCACCAGCGTCCCGAATGAAAACTTCCGTGGCGAGATTATGCTCGTCGCCTGCACAATCTTGGAACTCATTGACGTGGATATGGCATTTGCCAGCCGACGCTCCGTTCCCTCCAGTCGTCGCGTATGGGGGGACTGGGGCAGGTGACGGCGCGGAGCTGACAGCTGGAGGGTGGCTTGTCGTCTCTGAGACCGGGCAGGAATCTAGATCTATGAGGGTTGGATCGGCTGGTTGATTCATAATTTTGCCTTGTTCGATTACCATGGCTTGGATGATGTTATTGGCAATGATTGCGTTGCCAAATTTTGTCAAGTGGAAAACACGTCCCATCCTAGACGACTATTTAGCTTTGACTCACAAACCTTAGTTCATTAGAGTATCTTACCAATCTGGGAGACCCTGTGCGTTGACTTCGCCGAAGCTAGCAGCGGTAGTATCGAGAGTCCCATCCGCGATTCCCTGTTGGATCCAATTGCCCACATTGCCCTCAAATGTACTGTTGTCCAAACTTCCTGGGGTATCATTTCGTGTTTCTAGCGAGATGAAAGATGTCCCTTCCTCCTCATCTCCATCTCGCTTTTGTGGTTGGTCAATAGACTTCTCCCCGTCCTCGTCGTTGTCCTTCGTGGTAGACCTACACCAACAGATGAGCAAACTAAGGCCAAGTGCCCTTTTCTTCAGGACTTACCACTCATAAAAGATAGTTCTTTCCCGGTTCCACCCGTCAGTTGGAGAATCGACGCCTCCGTAGTATTTTTCATTGACACCTGGCATACACATACGGCCTCCAATACGGTCGACCTGAGCCTCGGAATCGACGTATACACATCGATCCACAGTCTTGCAAGCTGCCTTAATTTTCTCATTCACCAGATTGACCAAGTCATTGAATCGAGTCCTGCAACTTGTCAGTTTTGTTACTTGGTTTCCCCTGCAACCCTGTCACATACCTTCTAGCTTGAGTAAGGTACTGCCTGAAGCCATAATTACGACTAAATGCCCACGTCACAGCATCGCAATCCTTGGAAGTATCGTCAAAAAACTTCATGTAGCCCGGCCAGTAAATTCGGCTGTTCCCATCAACCAGTTTAGCCTCAACGGCTGTCAGCAAGTCTGTCATACCCTTGAAATAGCTGTCAGATCTGACTTCAGTCTCGCCGGAATCCAATTCGCCATCACATGTCCAGTACCACTTCGATGACCATTGGTACACGCAGTAATTCAAGATCACAGAAAGATGGGCGTCATTACCGCCTGCTGAGATGAGGACGGCTTGTGATTTCTGCATTTTTGGAATTTGTTTACTTTTTATATTATCGGTCAATGCGCCAGAGCATCCCAGGTATTGGAAGTGTCGTTAGCTGTTTTCTGCGATCATGTCATCCATATTGACCAGATTAGGGTACCCGTATGCGTATTGATAGCAGTCTGTATTGAGCTCCATCTGGAAATTGGAGAATTAGCATAGAATATCTGGGTCAGACGTCGAACGTTGTACCTTCCCCGTGGCTTTGACAGCATGCCCTGCACCCAATCCGACAGAAAAAGAGTCCCCAACAGCTGCCAAGGCCTCGATCCACCTTCGATCAAAAGGATCAGTAGCTTGGATAGTGGGTCCCCCCCGTGCAAAAAGTTTTTTAGGGTTGTAAAGATTGTTAGGAGTTGTAGGCATGGCCAAGGCTACGCTAGCAAGTAATAGAGCCAGTTGATATACAGGCATGGCGTTGATGTGCTCGTCGAGGCAAGAGGATACGATGAGTGGGTCGTGTATGAACACAAACAACGAAGTGAAGAGGCAGGAGCTCAAGGGGTAGAGGGTCAAGCAGGAAGAAAAGTCTGAATATGATGAGCAGATTGGCCAGCTTCTTCCTACGAAAGTGATCAAGGACAAGGCGTCGTGCACAAATAAGGAGAGACATCATTGAGTGAGAGAATATCAGGTACATATAGTCAAGGCAAGTTTAGATCTAGCAACACTAAATCAGGGTCGGAACAGATCACGCACAACATGCTGGCCTAGGATCAAACCATGCGCAGCCCTATTGCAATTAAATTTGACAGGACAGCTGCTGGAGGAAGGAAGGATTCGGCATAGCCTTCGATGATGGTTTCAGTGTGAAGTCGATATGCTCTGTGCCATGTGGCGAGAGTGTTTCGAGGGGCGGGCGCTTACTGAGGCAGTTTCGGCTAGGCCCAGGCAGTGAGTGTGACTCCATCGCATGGGCGAACAACTCAGGAGAGGGCTGTATCAAGGAGGATGAGTGGAGAACTGGTTTCTGATTATAGGAGAGGGTGTGTAGCCAGAAGCATCCGTTGGAGGACTCACTCCAGCCGGCTGTGCATGACCACTCTCACACAAGACAGCGCCGTGAATGCCAAACGACAGAAGGATGCCACCGTAAAGGCACAGAACACTGTGCCGTGGAGTATTTAGCCTTGTCACTCGAGATTGTACGTTTCTCTCATTCCGAAAGCTGCTATACAATTGCAGCCAGTGTGCTATTTTAAGCCTTTTCATGAGTAGTGTGGAGATGGATGTCCTGGCACCGCACTGCAGGATTCTGCTTGGTTTCAAACAGTTGCTCAGCCATATTGTAGATAATCCGCCTTTTCCAGTCTTGGTTATATGGACGGAATGCCCACATTTTGGAGGCTGCAACAGACCTCTGCTCCTTGCTTGTCTCCGCAGATATTCCCAAGTGATAAGACCTCTTCTTTTACCTACTAAGCTCATCACTCTACAAGACTACCATCAGTGGTAGTCCAGTAATATCGTCCAGTAATATCGAATATGCGCTTCAGAAAGCACAACGGGGCCTATATCATCGCCGTCATCCAGCTGCTATCCTCTCTTGCCTTTGCAGCTCCAAACCTCGGGATCAGAGCAGATTCTCGCAAGATCGATGACAGAGATAGTGACAAGATCATCCAAAGTTATTCTGGTATTATCAAATTCGACGACGGCGCCATTCCACTCGACAAGACGAAGATGACCGATGCGAAGCTACTCCATCTGTGCGTTTTGGCCTATAATGAGATGGTGAACATATGGAGACCACGAAACTTGATCTCGGATGCTCTCCCTGGAGCCATGGCCGCAATCGCGTATAAGGATACGATTTATTTTGCCTCTGCCGTCCGTGCGCCAGCTGCAGCTATAAAGCTAGCACATGTCGCGAAAGGTTCTGTCAGGCAAATGATGGATGATGCTTTCGAGTCAGGCCTCGGTAGGTCCTCCCCAAGCCCAACTATGATCATTTGGGCCGTTATCAGACGTCCAGAGACACCTTTTGGCACTCCCGTTCTTCACGCATGCTCGTTGCTACTAGTCTCATCAAAGAGGGTGATTGCTGATTGCTGGACTTCTTTAGGTACACACGCACATAGTGGCGGATGTTCCGAAATCAACTGTATTGAACTCCTTTGGACTCATAACGGGCAGCAAGATCCTGACAAAGGGCCCCCAGCCCCTAGGGTTGCCATTTGGGTACTACCGAGGAACCGGAGGATAGACACCAACAGCGAGATCAACGCAAAGCCTTGCACGTGGGGTGCTCGTTCAGGTGTAGGTTATGGGTGCGCGGAGATTGTACTTGCATATGGTTTGGATCCAATAGATTCGACGGTTGCACCTGACGCTGCAGGCGAAGACGATTGGAGATTCAGCCTCGCATCATCTCCCCGGCCTCCATGTAGATGAAAGCAGCTGAGGCGGATTTTACTGCTGTTGTCAGGCGAGATCCTGGGATTTTCTTTGAGCGTTCCGAGATCTAATGGTGTTTGAGGTTCCTATGAAGGACAGCGGTGAAGGCTGCGATGGAGTAGTGGAGTTTGGTCGTTCGTTCTATGCTTTAAATAAGATCTATTTCATCAAATTACCAAATGCGAACCTCTTATAGACCCACAACTATTCATAGTCGTGATCACCCCAGTGTTGTAACGGGAGAATAGAAAGATCTAAACGAACGTGAAAACACATGCATAGCATGTAGTCCCTGGTTGGCGACCTTCCGTCTCCATTCCAGTGCCACAGAGTTATCAGTAGGGATCATGCCGTGAGAAGGAATAAATTTAACTGTATAACCCAGGTTATTCGCCGAATATCATGTGATTCTGATACTCGGTCTTTTGAAAGATATGCAGTTGTGAGAGACTTGGAATATTTCACAAGGTGATCAAATTCACCTAGGCGGTAAATTTGCCATTGAAGAAATGACCATGAGCCTTGATCTGAGTCCAAGTTTCGCGGACAACTTAGTATTCCGAACTCAAAATGCCGTTCACTGTATCAGGACTTAAGCCTACGAAGATAAGGTAGCGACTGGACAGCGTTAATAAAGACCTGGCAATTGTATGGAGCAAAAGGCACGAGGGGTCGACTTACATCCCAAGGTATTCGTGTCGAGGTCGAAAACCGAGTAAAAGGCTCGCAGAAAAGCGGAGCCTAACACAATCTCATCGTATTGCTCAACGCCAAAGGGTATGATAGCGCTGACACAGCGGGTTCTGCTCTGCTTTATGGGCCACTCGAACGTGTAGTCGTACGGCGTGAGCGTGAAGTTTTTACCAGCCAGATTGAACGTGAGATCTGGCATGATAATCCGCTGTTCACAAGCGACCGAGGGTGGTAAGAACATCATCTCCTCAAATTCAAGGTCCTCCCATATGTCCATAACCAAATGGTCAGGAAGCAATATGTATGCTGATCCGGTAGAGAAGGAAGCGGTGTAACCAGCAAGGGACATCCGAATACCTGGCTCACTGCCAAGTGTCAAGTAGTCAGCTTCAGCTTGCCATCTTCCCGTCAATGCGTAGCGACCAGTGTTGTTTGTCAGGGGTATCTGTACCAGATCGCCTGTGAATAGATCGTCGTTGATTGCACCAACAGTGAGTTCTCGTGGCTCTCGGAGACGCAGTGAAAAGAGACTTCGGTCAAGGATCTCTTCTCTGACCATGGACATGAAGGGAGAAGGATTGTTGAGGACTGAGCCTGCGCTCGATGGCGTCAATCCCGCGATGCCATGAATGATGGTCATGTCGTCCCAAGATAGACCAATATGCTCCACTGTGGTAGCCTCCAGAAATGGCTGATTCTTGACCTGGAACCCACCAAAGTCAAAAGTGTCTACAGTCATATTTCCAGAGGCGAAGATATAACCGTAGTCAACCTCCAAAGCGCTTCCATTGACCTTGGAGCTGCAGGACCGAGAGGTGTCATATTTCACGTCTCCAGAGGCACAAGCCTCGCATTTGACCGAAGTAACAAACGTCTCTGGGGAGGATATATCTATCAGCACCTGGAATCGTTGAGATGGTGTTCCAATGCCAATCTCAGTAAAGTATACGAGATCGTGAGTAAGATTTTTCTGTAGCATCATCTCGTGTTAGCATTCTGGATATACTCCAACTTGAAGAGACATCGGTCGAGCTCCTACCGTGAGACCATTGCGGCTGGAGGTGCCACCAGAGCCGAAGTGCTTTGGGATAGGGTTGGTGTGGGGGCCAACAATAGGCCGCTGGACACTGCTCGTAGTGAAGTGGTGTACCTGCTTTGTGCTCTGTGGGCACGTAAGCAGAGGCTTGCCAGAGGCTAAAGTGTTGAAGTTCTCAGCTCACTGCAATGGAGTCTAGGGGCAAGCGAACAACAGTCGCAAAGGAGCGACTTAGCCAAATGCCAAGAAGTCCTACGACTAGAGCCGCTCTCCTCATAAGTGTAGAACTAAGCTTTGCCGTGCTATTGCTCGCCATGCTACTAACACCATCCAGGAAATTGAGAGGGGAATGAGTTGAATTTGACGAGAAGTAGGCTTGAAGACAGAACTGACTACTTCACATCACATAGTGATGGACGGGCTTTGGACTAGCCGGGATCTTCGCAGGACCACCACGGCACAGCAAGGCACGGCAAGCCAAGGTGGAATAACCGAATAAGGCGCAGGAACTCAGGCCAGCTCTGCGTGGAGGATTCTGCTGCGTCTCCACAAGAGACATTGTCTGTGACGCGCTTGGCTCGGGGATGACTCTCCAGAATCCGTGACTACATCCTTCGAAATCATGGCGCAGATCAGGGGGTGGAGTGGCTTCGTTCGTGTTCAATGACAATTTGTCGTTATCAGCACGAGCCCCGATTGCCTCCTTCATCAGTTCATGCCTAGAGTCGGGACACTGTCACTTTGCTGTTGTACTCTTTATCTCTAACCAAAGTCTCGCCGTGGGCATTCCGTTCAACCCGTTCAACAGTTCTACAAAATGGCCGACAACCGTTTTCGTGCTTCCAAGGACAGCGTCGCATACGAAGAACTTTTCAATGCAGCCAGCGAAGGCGAATTGAAACGTCTAGAAGCAGCTCTACTTCCGTCATTGAATGTCAATGCCCTAGAAGCCGATCGCTTGCAAGGACGTGCAGCGCTCCATATGGCCGCACAAACTGGAAGTGTGCCAGCAATACAATTCCTCCTAGCTAATGGTGCCGAGGTGGATTTGCCTAACTCAGAGGGTGAGACGCCACTCCACGAGGCCGCATTCTGGGCCCATCCAGAAGCTATAAGAGCCCTACTAGATGCTGGGGCCGACCTCAGGCTCCCAACTGGAGATTACAGTTTCACAGCACTGCACAATGTCTTGAAATACAAGAACACGGTCACACCGCAGCAGATCGAGACCATCACGCTCCTTCTGGATCGTGGGTTGGATGTGAATTCTGAAGCCGATGGTTGGGGAAGCACCCTCGTAAGTACCCTCCAAGGTATCGATTGATGCGAACGATTGACAACATGATAGATCGACCAAGCTTGTGCACTGCACTGCATTGAGTTGGCGCAGATTTTGATTGACAGGGGTGCACGATTCAATAATGCTCTACTCTATGCAGTGGATGATTACGCCATGGTCAACTTTCTGCTCAGTCGGGGTGCCAAGGTCGTCTCCGCGCCGGGTAAAACCTCTGCCATAACGGATGCAGCCGGCGCCAGCGATGCTGAAGTAGTTCGGTTATTGCTTTCTCATGCTAATGATGCGGAACTTGAGAAGAGTCGCGATGCGTTGAACTGGGCCGCTGCTAGCGGACGCATTGATACTGCGAAACTCCTCATCGAGCATGGCTACGACGTTAACGCGACCACAAAAGACTGCATCGTGGGCGAAACCCCTCTCCTCGCAGCTTGCGCGCCCAAGAAAGTGACTCCACAAAGAACTGAGGTTGCGAAATTGCTTGTAAAACATGGTGCAGATGTTAATGCTCGCAACCAAGATGGAATGACTGCCGCTGAATTGCTTGTTCAAAATGGCTCTGAAGGACTACTCCGGGAGGATGCCGAGTTACAACAGTTACTTGGTTGGACGGATACTAGATGAAGTGAGACGAAGTGTGGCTTGGCTTTGTAGGTATGACTGGCTTGGAATTCAAAAGCCTTCGATGCTTGACCATTGGGTACCTTGATGTCTCTTGGATATCACAAAACGCCCTTTCAAAGATTCTGATACGCAGCAACTCCGGCATCACACCACGACCCCTTCCCTCTTGCAAGCAATTACAGTCCAACCCGTCGAAAGGCGCTGACCCAAGTGCTCACCCTCTGTGTGCCCTTAACCTTATGAGTTTAAGAATTTCGCACATCTTCCTCTCCCCTACGCCTTCGCGGTAGCATACCTTTGCCCTCAGCTACACACTATTTACCCCGAGGCTGCAACGTCGTCTTTACTCCGCGCACATTGACTGCGGATACCACCTCCACGTCTGCCCTTGCTCGATTCCTCTTCCAGCCAACCAACGAAGAATCAGGAACTGCTGGTACAGTTAGGACCCTGAAGATTAAGCGAGAAGTGATAGAAGAAACCAGTGGGATGCTCAACAAAAAAAGGTGTTGGCTGGATGGGTCCGGTTCAAGAGGAGATGTTTCTTCCTTGGCAAGAGTCTCTTGTTGTTTGCTTTGTGCACCCGTCGATAAATCGTCCCTATCAGTTGATTGAACCCGGCTCTCGCGGCTGCGAGACTTGGACTTGAACTTGACAGACATCACGACATTCGAACCTTTCGCAGAGAATATAAAATGATGTAGGGGGAGAGCCATAAAAATCTCAATCAAGTCTTCTCCGTCGACAAAATACGGTACTCATGGATTGAAGCGATTCAGTATCACAGTCAAGCAAGCTCTATAGAGTGCAGGAAGGGGCTGATGGTCTGGAACTTCACCAATCCCAATGCCTGTCATTTAGTTAACCCTCCACCATACCGACTTGTGGTTAGCTATGTGGGACTCTGCTTGTCCAATGGACTTCCGGTTCGTGGTCCAATTCGCTGCAGCTTGCATCGGAGGTATGTCGATCCTACAGACCTGAGTTGTTTGGGACCATGGAGGCAACCACCAGAGCCACGTCGTCTGACTCGGTCTCGAGCAGAGCAAGTCATTCACCGGTCCTTACGCTCCACTTTTCCCAGCAGAGGTGACAGACATCAAATCACTCCTCAATCCTGCCATTGGCTGTCGCTCCAAACGCTGACAAGACTCATCGTATGCGGTAGAGGGTGTGATAGACAGATTCTGGCCATTTGAGCAGTACCAAGTCGCAGAAACAATGTTTCGATGCGGCATGCACTCACTAGTACTGTAGCCCTGGATCACAACGACAGATTGAGGGCTGTCTGCCTAAAAGAAACGACTATACTACTACACTTCCATGTCCGAACTATCGCATTGTGCAGGATCCCTAGCCATGAAACATCTGGGCAAGCGCATTGTTACATAATGATCGATCGATTGGTATGTGGGTCTAAGTGCGGACTTATGACATGAGGGCTATCACACCCATTGCAATCACCCCAAACAGTCTTGGTTTACTACCTACACATGGCTACGATCGCGACAAGCATATTCGTTATCCAAATTGGTGTTCTTGTCATAACAGTACCACCCTCATGAGAATGGCAGGGTGAGATTCTACTCTAAGAACCATCCTGATGAATTGATCAAGCAACTAGGAATGCGCCTTAATAAGGTCCGCTGCCCTTTCAGCCACTGCATAGACAGTCGATTCAAGATTGCTCCTCGGAATCAACGGCATGATGCTTGCGTCCACCACTCGTACATTCCTAGTTCCGTAGACGATCAAGCGATTGTCGACCACTCCTCCCTCATCTCGTGGTAGCATCGCACAGGTACCAGCAGGGTGGTAAGTAGACAATGCTGTTGTTCGAATATAGTCTTTCGCTGCAGCAAGCTCTTCGACATAAGCTGTCAAGTGATTGCGCTTTCCGTTGGGTTTGATGTAATCAGACAGCGGAGGGCTGCGAGCAAGCTGCTCGAGAAATCGAACGTGGCGGGCAAGTAGCTCGAGGTCCAATGGATTTGAGAGGTATCGCGGATCAATCTTGGGTGCATCGGAGAACTTGTTCGAGACGATATGTGACATTCCGCGGGAGAAGACATGCGCTTGACAAGCCCCGAGACTGATGAAGCTCCCGGATTGGAGATTCTGAAGGTAATCTTTGGCCGAATCATTGTTGTGTAGGTTTGTTTGAGCTAGAAACATGAAGAGCGCCCCCGTTCCTTCGTCCGGTGCTCGCAAGATCTTGCAAATGGCATCATATTGGAGCTTGTTCTTAGGATCAGCTGGGTGTTGCTGTAGTAGATCGTGCAGCTCTGCACTTATGTCTGAGACAGGACTGGAGCCTGCCATAGGCATAAAAGCATGAGATGCAATGCCGCCGACGGTCATCGGTCCTGCCTTGTGTTTTTGGTACATATCGGTGGCGGCCGCTATTGCTTCTGGTTCGTGGCGCATCAAAGAGTCACCTGTCATGACTCCATCATTAACCTCGAAGCTGATACCGGTCATAAGGTGGTCCTGAAGGTTCTCTCCAACACCTTTGTTGTCAATCACGACCGGAATACCCAAAGACATTAGAATTTGAGGATTCCCAATGCCAGAAAGCTCCAGGAGTTTGGGTGACTGGAACGTTCCGGCCGCGAGAATGACCTCTTTGCGGACTCCCACTTTGAAGGACTCTCCCTCACAGTTGAAGTGGACGGCATTCGCGATCATCTTGCCGTCTCCTTCGGTCAAATCGATTTTCTCAACTTGAGCACCTGTCAGTACGGACAAGTTGGTTCTCTGAGAGACTGGAGCATAATAAGCCGAGGCTGCATAGCTTCGTGTCTTGGATGACGGGTCCACAGTGGCAGCGTTGGCATATCCTCCCAAAGATCTATACGAAAATGGATCTCCACTCATATCATGCTTCAAACCCTTGAAGGTATCAACCCAAGCTTTGGACAATGGGTCTTGAACAACGCCAGTGTAGGAGACTTGTACCGGTCCTCTGGCTGCTTTGTCTATATCTGTGATATAGTCAAGCCCAAGATGCTGGCTCGTGGCTTCATCAGGGACATTGAGTGTATAGAATTTGCGATAGTATGTTTCCATGACTTCCCATGACCACCCTTCATTACCAAGTTGTGCCCAAGCATCTATGCCGTTTGAGGAAGGCAAAATGAAGGCCTGGTTGTTGATACCGCTAGAGCCTCCGAGAAGGCGACCTTGGGGTTGGCGAATCTTGCGATCTTTCAATTGCTCCTATGACAAGTTTTAGAATATGCCAAACGTAATTGGATCTGAGATGAAACCTCACTTGAGGCACAGTCATCAATTGCCAATCAAGCTCGGAGCCAGGAGCTTGCATACAAAGGGCAGGAATGATGACTCTAGGATCTGTAAGATGATTGCCTCCAGCTTCCAAGACCAGTACATGAGTTCCAGAGTCCTCGGAGAGGCGATTGGCCACGGTCAAGCCAGAAGTGCCCCCTCCTACGATGACAAAATCATAGGATGTCGCTAGACTCGTGGTAGACGTAGACATAGCTGTGGCAGGAGGACAAAATTGAGCGTTGATTGCAATATTGCCGTGAAGAAGATATGAGGGTGCCTCGGTGCTGGACTCCACAAGGCCTCATGATAAAGGTCTCAAAAAGCTCTCTACTGGAGGTTGACCGCATCTTTGGAGAGTTATTACACCCTCCCAATGGGATCCCTCCATCGATCCACTCCCTTCATGATACGTTCAGCGAAAGGGAGGTGAGGAGAGCTGGGCATTACGCAATCATGCCCTGCTGACAGCAATTCTGACAGCATATTCAGCCCTTACTCAAGAGCCAATATCGGGTCGCCGCAGTCATGCATGTATATGTATCAGAGTACCGGCATGCGGGGATATTTTCAGCTCTCCAGGTATGCATCAAATGCGATGGCGGTACTCAAGTAGTCAAGTATGATGTACTTTACTTTACCACGTGGTAAGGCCTCTTCGGGCCAGATAGGATCACTACCTAGGCCACTCCAGGCTAGTATATTCGGCTAAGGTAAGTACCGAGGGATCGACGCTTACTCATCTGTCCTAATCGAGACAACCGCACCTCATCTCATCTAGGTTGCGTCATATCTCTACATAATAGTACACAAACATGAAAAGCCCAGGGGTAGATGCAGAATTACAGTCCCAGAAGCCCGAGCTCGTACAAAGCCGACTCACCTCTGCGTTCTTCACTCCCAGAAATGGCACAGCCAGTTCCCAAGCCACCAGCTCGCCCTACTTCAGCAAATTACCCCACGAAGACCTTTCAAGGTCTCAAGAAGGGCCAGTCAAAGACGCCTCGCAAGGAACATTCAACATTAATCTCCATCCCGAGCGCCGCTCTAATCTCTCGCGACACCCTCCATCCCTTAATCGTGCAACCCGTAGCACCCTCCTTGCCCATACCGCCTCAGAAACCAAAGCGCTGCTCCCCAATATCCTCAAAACAACCCCGAAATCCCCACCACATGGCCACCGATACGATCCGGGTAATCTGTACCGTCTCGACCCTCGAAAATGTCCCAATCTTCCACAAACAGCAGTCCGCGTCCTCAACAGCGACACCATCGATGCCGCTCTCTCCTTAGCATCTTCGGCTTCTTCATCCTCAAGCAAGCCAGTGCTCGTGTTGAACATGGCAAATGCATATCATAGCGGCGGTGGCTGGCTCCGCGGCGCTCTCGCGCAAGAAGAGGCATTATGCTACCGCTCCAGTCTATCCTTTACGCTCAAACATCGCTACTATCCCATACCTGAAGCGGGAGGTATATACAGCCCTAGCGTTGTGGTCATCCGAGAGAGCATGGCGCAAGGACACGGCCTGTTAGACTTGACGAAGCCGGACGATCTGCCTATTGTGAGCGTGGTCAGCGTGGCTGCTATCAATGGGCCTAAGGTGTCAAAAGATGCTGGTGGGAAGGAAGAGTATGCGTATTGGGGTGACAGGGAGGTCATGAAGGAGAAGATGAGGGTGGTGCTGCGGATTGCGGCTGTGAATGGACATCGCGTCTTGGTGCTGGGTGCGCTGGGGTGCGGTGCGTTTGGGAATCCGAGAAGGGAGGTCGTGCAGTGCTGGAAGGAAGTCTTTGCGGAGAACGAGTTCCACGGCGGCTGGTGGGAGACTGTCGCATTTGCGGTCATGGAGCCTGGCGAGGACAAAGATGGGAATGGCAATTTCGGCGTCTTTTGGAGGGGTCTGGACGGTGTCATGGTGTGAGTTCAACAAGGAGCGTAGGCGTTCGGAAGCGTTATTGCTTGTAGAGATACCCCCGTAGCAGTTCATTGATATATCCAAATCCTCGTACAATCATTGAGCCTCACACCCCATCACAACCCCCTCTTCCTAGCCATCTTATCCTTCTTCGCCCTCCTCTCCTCCTCATTCCGAAACGGCCACCCCGAAACCCTGCTCTTCCCACCCAGCGCCACATCCCCGCCAAACATCAAACACCACACCCCAAAACAAGTCAAGAACCCACTCCCGCTCAGCCCCAGCACAAGACATATCGACCCACTACTCATATAGTTCGTATACATATACACCGCGCTCGCACCATGAAAAGCTGTCGTTATCAGCGCGGCGGGGAACTTGTAGGGGGAATGCTGTTCGGCTTCCGCGGTCATGGAGCTGAGGGGGAGGAGACCGGAGAGGAGGATTGTTAGGGCGGAGAGGGCGAGGAGGGTTAGGGAGAGGGTGCGGGAGAGGTAGGTTTCGAGGTCTGGGAGGGGGTTAGTTGTTTGTGTGGGAATGGGGGATGGAGGGGTGGGACCTGTGGGTAGGCGGGCTTCGGGGGAGAGCATTGTGACCATTAATTTGGGGGAGATGAAGAGGGGGAGTGCTTGGAGTGATAGCCAGCCGGCTGTGCTGTAGGCGTATGCTTCCATTGTAGTGTGAGGAAGGGCTGAGATTTGGAATATGAAGGGTGATGTTTACCAATAGAAGCTCGCTTATTTAGGGTTACACTATGGTCTCGAGCTACACGCATTCCACAGTCTTGATGTCACAACACCCAAAGGGTAGATTCTCTACATATTTGGGTATCGTGGTATATGTAGTTGGCAACAACAAGCAGAGGATCACGCGCTCGCATTGCCCTCTTGCGTCTGCTTCCATTGATGTGCCATCTGGAGCAGCTTCGACATCTTTGCAGCTGACTCGTCGTCTGCTGGGAAAACATAGTCCATGTACTCCTCGAAGCTGTCGTCGTCCAACTTTCTCCTCTTCTTGACTTTCCTCGGCATCTGCTTCTCGACCTTTTCGATATCTTCGGGCGAGCCGTGCGTATTCTCGAATGACTTCCAAGCATTGAGCAGAGCGACTCTCTCCTCTTTCAGCCCCTTCTCCCGCATGCTCTTGTAAGCCCTCTCGAAGACTTTACGAGCACGGCCCTTGGCTTCCTCGCTGATAGGCTGGTCTTCCTGCCCATCGTCTTGCTCCTCTCCATCCTCGGGAACATTGATCTCGAAATGTGCGTAGCTAATCCATACCTTGACGTGGTCGGTCTTGTCGAGCAATCGCTCATAGAGCTCCCTCGTGCGATCATACTCGCCCTCTTCTTCCTCAAAGTCAATGTACGCTTTCCAGAGAAGCTCTGGCATGTCCAGCACCGGCTGGTCGACAGCCAACTCGAATATCGCTCTTGTTCGCTCTAAATCATCAAGACCGCGCTCCAGCTCGGCAAACTTGGTCCAGGCTTGGCAATTTGCTGGATTCCATTCAATGTGCTTCTCATAGAGCGTTCGGCATCTTATAAATTCGAAAAGCTTCAATTCGAGCTCGATGTACCCCTTGAACAGCTTGTCCTTTGGGCACATGCCAATGGCTTGGCCCATCGTCTTTCTCGCAGCTATTATGAGTTAGCCATTGGTCGAGAACGGAGATTGTTGGGTTTTCTCTGGCAATCTTACCTAGTAATTGTTGCTGCCGGATCTCAAATTGAGCCTTCATAATCCAGATCTTAGCAAATGTGAATTTCTTGTGAGGTATCAGCTTGAGAGCCTCTTGGTATATTTGCCGAGTACGCTCTATATCTTTATTTTCCATCTCTTCCCACAAAGCATAGAAAACCCATAGGTAAATGTATCTAAAAGGATGAACGTCAGCTTTTTGTCGATTGATAATGACTGAAACCAAGCGCAAATTTTAAAAACACTTACCTTCTCCAATGACGCTTCTCCTGCGTTGGCGGGATTTGCGCTATAGCTCGCTCGTAAACATCGCGCACTCTGTCTGGGTCCTGAGACAATTCTTCCAATCTGGCAAAATCGAACCAAACGTCGTAATTCTTCGGGTTCTCTTTGATCTGCTCCTCGTACTGCACTCGTCGCTTAGACAAGATGACATCTTCCACGCCTTCCCGGTCCCCAAATTGTTTCTCAAAGGTGGAGTATGCTTTGTGTAATGTCATAGCCTTTGACCTAGGTAATCGATCCAGGGCGTACTTGTATATTGCTCGAGCACGTTCGTACTCTTTCAGCTTGGCTTCGTAGCGAGCATACGCAATAAATAGCCGCTCGTCCATGAAGGTGTCTCCAAGCATATCGATAGCAAGAGCAAACACCTCGCGCACCAGATCACTCGTACCATTCTCCTCTTCTTCAATATTGTTAGTCAGCTAATTCATCAGGAAAGGGGTCAAAGCAAACAAACCAAACCGTGCCCACTTTATCCAATTCCGAGGCTCAGGGTGGACAATTGTAAACCTTTCGAATATCGCTCTTGCTCTGGTGAACTCGTTGTATCTCTTTTCAAGCTTGATGTAGGCACTCCAAGCTGCTTCATCCGGCTCCCATGACATCCACCGTTCGAAGACCTGCCGTGTACCTGCGATGTTTTGAAGAGTTTCCTCGAAGTAGACGTATTTGTACCAAAGCTTGTCCACTCTTGGCAAGATCGTGACCGCTCTGTCGAGAAGGTTGCGCGCGTGGTTGATGTTGCGATTTCGCATCTCCGATTCGCAATACCGTATCCATAGTATGACGCACGTCGAGTCCACGTCCAGAGCTCTCTCAAAGATTGATCGGGCTCGTCGATACTCCTTTTGCTCCAGCTCCCACTGTGCATACCTCATCCAGTTGTTCATATTTATCCTATTCCGTCGCACATAGTCCTCGAACTCCTTCCTCTTTCTCCCTTGGAATTCATGAAGCTCCTCGAGGTCGGCGAACCTCTGTGTAGGTGCTTGCAGCCCTGGTTCTTGTCGGTCGACGGCTTCGCGGAGGAGCTGTTCTGCGGAGATCTGTTGTGGAGCTGCGAGGCGTCAGTAGATGATTGCATTACTGCACGTAAGACATACCTGGAGCCTTGTTCTTGACCCTGGGCGGGCCCCGTGAAACCTCCATCTTTGCTTGCAGCGTTGTCAATGAGGAGAATACTTTCGATGTGCCGACTTTTCAATGTTGAACGTTTGGAAAGGCATCCTTAAGGTTTCCTAGCGCAGATCATCAGCAAATGGTGTCAAATGTCAGGCCTGAGTCAGCCGCCAAGCAGATTAGATAACACAGTTGCTTCTTGGCTTGAAAATCCAAGCGTGTTCCATCTTCTGATCAACAGTCCGTTGTTGATCACGGACAATGGTAGCTAATGACCGTCGCCTTCCCATCAGAAGCGGGTACAACCACAGGGCGATCGCTCCTATGAAGGTGAACACCATAGTTGCAGTACATCGAATAGTGTGCCTTACTTACTCTGCCGTTTTGGCCGTCCATTCAATTCGCATACAGCCAATCTTACCCTGTTATGCAAGCTCCACCAGCCCGAAAAACGCCTAATGGATTTGGATTTCGTAGCCAGACTATCCATAATTCTTCTTCTAGCTTGCTGGCGATCCCGCATAGACATATTTATGTCTATCTTGCAGATCGGAGGCCTCAAACGGAGACCCTGGTGCATGTCGCGGTCTACATCTTATATTACTGCACTTTCGTATTAGACTATGGCCATTTCAGAAGTTACGTCCTACACGTAGCGCTTGTTAGCCGTTCAATACCTTCCGCAGCCTTTGCAATTTTGTCAATCATGGAAACAGCCTTTTCACCTGCGTAAGGCCATCTTTGGAGAAAGCAGCAAAGACTGCCAGGGCGAGAAAGTAAGAAGAGACCGCAACAGGAACTTCTGAAGGCTGTAGCATAAGGCCTGTCGGTTAAAATGATCTGTTTGGACTCAAGCTCACAGCGTAGTGAAGCCCAAGTTGTATTCAGACCGCTGACAACTTCCCTTTTTTCAATAAGAAAAGGTTGTTTGGAAATCTGTAGCCTTTATCGCTGCCGCTCTCTACCTCGTCGTTATCCTTGTTGAAAGTAGTCTTACTAAAGAGAACTTTGCCATCTTTGGAAGAGATCCTCAACATGTCCGGCACAATCGTCACACTCATCGTCATCTGGTCCGGTCCACCCTCCTACAGGCCACTCATAGATCCGCGATTATGCTCGCGAAACCTGACGGAGGTAGAAGCAGATTCTGAAGATGTTGGCTGTCTAAAAAGATGCAACCTTGAACGGAGCAGGTTGAACGAAGCAGGCTCCGATACTGTTCCAGAATCTATGGCCCTGCAGCTTCATGAAACATGACCCAACATCCCTGAGGACGAGCGTCTGAAGACTCGGAGACCTCTGCAGCGCAGAACAGAGGTACGCCATGAACACGCCATATTCAATGTCCTCTCTTTATTCCTTATACAAACTATTTCGCTTTGAGTAGCCAAAACCAAGATGCTCATCTACATGCTCCATTCTTGCGTACAACCGCCTTCAAGCTATTACCATCAGAGCTCGAAGCTGCTAAGATCTGTATGCAGGCTCTGGTCAACCTTTGGTTGAACCTCGACGTCACTCCTGACAGGTTCGTCTTGAACGACGAGGTACATTACGTACATTGAATTATTTCCAAATACCTACGTTCGGCGTTTAGCTTTTAGTGCCTGGTGCTTGAAGCATACAATCGCAGCGTCACTTCCATCGTCCAAACGACAACACTCAAGGCTGTGCTGGGGGTCTGCCAATTCCCAAAGCTGAGATTGATATTCTTGTCATGCTTTCACTCTACAAATGCTGAGCTACCACGCCTTGAAACGTTCTACACGACTTGAGCAGCTGACTCTTTCACTGCCATAACATCAATTTAGGGTGATGTGCTTTATTTGCGGGGGTAGTTTGAAGAGCTCTGACAATGGAAAGCGTGCAGTTGAACCACCTTAACGGCGGCTTTCCGTCGCCCGAAAAGGAGAGTTGCAGGCTTCTACTTGGAAGACGGGAGAACTTTGTTTATCAAGAAGACCATTCAGCAGCATCTGGAGGATGTGGAACAGGAAGGGAGAGGACGTATGTTGTATTGCCCCAGCTAACTGGAGACATGTTAAATGGCCCATAAGCGATCTTTGCAGAGATTCTTAACCAGGGAATATCCGAAGTCTTCTATATGTTGCAAGAATTATTGATGGGTGGATACTTGGCCAGCTACAGAGTTGTAATAGCTACCAAGATATAGCAGAACAGATCTACTTTCCATGCGTAGGTACCGTCTCAGATACCGTAGACTCGATCTTCAGGAAAGAAGTCAACCATATCCATCACAACTCGTTTCTTGAGCATATTCAAGCTCTGCTTCTTGTCAAAATAAAGCGAAGTTATGCTCAATGTTCGGAGTTTATTCAGAATGCCAAGCGCTAGCGCCGTTGACGCGGGACAGGTCAACAACACTCATCCTAATACCACCTTCTCATCACCGATCTGTCCATCCACTCGGGGACACAACAAGAACAGATAACATTGCTGCAATGTCTGAAGCTGCCTCACATCGCTCCTGCTAGGTTACAGACTCGTTCATCGCACGGAACACCGGAGTCAATTTGAGTTTACGACTGACTCACTCTTGAAGTCACTCGAGAGCTCCGAAGATTGGACCTCTGTACTCTTCTTGATAGAACTTCTATCGCGCTATACAACAATATTCCATAGCTTGGACCCTGCTCCCTGTGGAACCTCTGAACGCTGCATCCTTCGGCCATCATGAAGCTACCTCCCGAGATACTCTCACTGATCTGTGGTCCTATGAGTAAGAAGACGCTGAAGTGTGTACGCATGGCCTGCAAAGCTCTAGAGCAAGCAGCCATTCCCTTCTTGTCCGATGAGGTCTTCCTATCGTCAACTTACTTCGATTTCGAAGTTGCAAATCATGTCACCACCCACTTCGCCCAGCACATCAAGACCATCACATTTGTTTCTCGCCACTTTCCCAACTATACTGAGACTCAGCTCACTAAGCTCCTACAGTTTGAGCCAAGCGGTTGGAGTCGTGACTTCATCGAGGATCATGAGCATGATGCCTTCGCTGCTTATTGCAAAATGCGCGTCGAGCATGACAAAATCATTAAAAGCGGCGAACTTCTTGCGCAGCTTCGCAAACTTCTCATGAGATTGCCGGCCGTACGTAAACTTGCTCTCACAGACAGAGGCTGCGGTTTCATGTACAAATCCAATCAGTTCTACTCTCATCACCTCTGGAAAAGCCGCGACTTCTGCCCACGTGGACCTTGCACTAGGCCCCCCGTTCATCATGCAAGGTATCATATTGCACCAGAATCGGCTTACAAAAACGACCATCCTAACCTATGGCATCTCATTATGCGAGCCCTGTCCATTGCAGACCCACCAATCACAGAGATCGTGTCAAAGTCTACACAGTACAGTTGTCTCATACCCATGGGCAGCTTTGTCATGACACCAAGGCAAATGCAGGATGTGACCATGCGCTTCAGAACCTTGACTAAGCTGCGTCTGAGCTTGAGTAATGAAGACACCAATCAGAATGAGGGAGCTTTGCGTTATGTCGACGACAACAGTGTTGCTCGGGCTTTATCTGCTGCTGTCAATCTCAAAAACCTTTTCATCCAGAACGATGGTGACATACGTAGCACAGATGACACATGGTCGTTTGGCTCCGTCATTCTCGAAGGCTGTCGCTTTCCTGAGCTTCGATCACTTATCCTAGTGAATATTGACACAGAGGAAGAGAAGCTCTTGAACCTTCTTGGCGCTAGCCCGCGCTTGGAGAACCTCTTCCTCTGTAGCTTCGCTCTCTATGCCGGTTTCTGGGCATCAGCGGCGGCCAGGATGAAATCGATCCTACATCTTAAAAACGTGGAAATCACTGATTTTTCAGACGATCTTCTTTCCTCTCCAAATGTGGAGCCCCAGTATGTGTTCAACAGCGATCATCGCCTTATTGAAGACTTCTTCTTGCGCGAAGGGGAGAACCCCTTCACTGAACAGGCAATCAAAGACTTTTACAACAACTACGACGAAGCGCAACGGTGGGAGATAAATGAGGGAATCGGCGACTATGAGAAACATTTCGAGACGTATCACTAGACGAACGACATGATATTATTGACAGGAAGAGCAGAGAGACGCATACCCTCGAGCGAAGTGCTTGAATACTCTGCTATGTTCCAAAAGATCAACAGCCACACGTTTTCCATCTCCTCAATCCCAATCAGACTCTTACAGCCGAGTCTTCGTGTATTGCCTGGACACTAGATCATCTGTCGTCTCTGTAAGCTCTCCAGCCGCTCTCCCCTCGCTACATTCTGAATCCTACCTCCATCCCAACAGGCGTCATGATAAGCCATCAGCGAATGCCACCATCAGAAGTTACAGTCAGTAATCGATAATTCGGCCAGGATTCACGGCCAGAACATAGACAGCTCAAGAGGCCCTCGACGAAGCAAAGCAGCGGCAGTGGCATCTATACTCCGTAGCGTGTTGCATGCAAATGATGGAATGCAATACATCTAACATGCATAATAAGCAAACCCTAGGACCTATGCTTTACTTCCTCCAGATTTCCATCAAGAAAAAAGCATGTATTTATCCTCCAGGTGCCTCCCAATGCATTGTCCGTTCGTGAACCCATATCACATCAAACATGCAGACCCACGCAAGATAGATGCCACAAAGATCAACCGTTTTAGGCCCTTGAACTGTGTACGCAGGCATGGGTATCGCAAATTTCCTCGCTTGTGCGCCTCCCTTCCCGAATCTTCCCGCTAAAGTGAGCGTTGCCTACCGATGCCGACGAGCGGTTCGGGAGGTGATTGATATCCTTTCATTCATCCAACCATCTCAGACGCAGCCGTCGCCAAAGCGTCCAGGCCTGGACTCTCCCCATCAGCGTCCATATCCGCCTCCGTCTCCTCGATCGCATTCCCCTTGCTGATCCCCTCCATGATCTCGCTCAACTCGCTCCTCGCCATCTTCGGTCGCCGCTGCACCGCCCCTCCGATGCCCAAGCCCACTTCATCCACATCCGCATCGCTACCCTTCCTACTGCCACCTTTGTTGCTGATGACCGGACTCGCGGCGGCTGAGGCGGTGCGCGATCCATTCTTGTGCGTCCGCTCGTGCTGTTTCATGTTGTCTTTTCGCGTAAAGGCTTTGTTGCAGGTAGGGCAGAAGATGTTTTTCTCGCCCGTGTGTTTTTTACCGTGACGGGCGGCGTGGCCGGATGTGGTGAAGGTGTCTGTGCAGGCGTAGCGCGAGGCGTGCGGGCAGCGGTATTTCTTTTTTGGGGCAGGTGGTTTGCTTGGGGTGGATGAGGAGGTGGTGTTGGAGGTTGTGATTGGGTTTGGGAGTTCGGGTTTGATGGGTGCCGTTGCGGTTGTGGATGAGAGTGGGGGGAGGGTTGTGGATGGTGGTGCTGTTGTTGCTGTGGATGGGCTTTGAAACGCTTGTGGCGAGAGCTGGGTGAGTGGGGAGTCCTGGTGGGCGGCTGCTTGCTGTAGTTGGATCTGAAGTGGCTGGAGGGTCCTGCCTTGCGATTCGTAGATGGTGGGGTCGAGGTCGAAGTCGTTTGTGGGTGGTAAGCCGTGTTGGTTCGATAGGTTGTAGTAAGGTTGCGGGGTTGAGTCTTGCATCGACGGATATCCATTTATACGATATTGATTATGGTTGTAGTAGGGAAGCGCATTCTGCTCGCGCTTCAGGTGCTGGTCTAACGGCTCGAAGCCATATTGGGGCGACATTGGCGATGGTGTTGATTGTGATATCGATGATTGCGAGTCGAGGTGGAGGAGAGGTGGCGTCGGTGGCGGGTGGGAATGTCGCGGCGAGCCGGATAAGCTGGACCGTGATGAATTGTATCCCTCTCTTGAGGCGCAGCTTGATATTGACGATGTCGAGGGTCGTGATGGCGCGAAAAGCTTGGGACGTGTGAAAGCGCCGGCGTTGGTGGTGGTTGAAAGAAGATTGACCTTCCGCCCGCAGAAGTCGCTCCCGTACATACTTCTAGCGGCGGGTTTCAGCACTGGGTTGGCGAGTGTCAGGATCTCTACTCGCGACGACGTCGACATATATATCATATGAGCTTTAAAGGGCAGCTCAATATCATTCTACTCCAGCTGGAACTTCGGATTCTGATACTGAGGAGCGTGGTTCGCCCGAGTTAGCATGTGTGAGATGGTGGCGTGTCCAGAACAGGTCGAGAGGTCAACGGGCAATGAGCTCCAACGGCGACAGCGATGGTCCAAATATGCAACGGGAAAAGGATGAGGTATCTAAATGGGAGCATCCGCAGACGCGGGACTCTGCGCCTTTTCACAGCTTGGGGGCATGATTACTGACAGTGGGGACATGGGGAAAGGGTCCTGTCTTAAAGAAGGGTCTACTGCTTTTTCTCCCGCCAATGGACGAATAGAAGGGAAAAGGGCCTAGGGTGAGCAAGTCCAGAAGGCTGGGCATGAAAGAGATGGGCACGGTCTTTGTCTTCCCTTCCCATTCACCGGCTGGTGTGGATGCCGTGGATGCCTATGCTGAGATGCTTCTCTGGGCAGGGCAAGGCAACGGACGACTGTCCGGATTGTTCGACCATTTGCTCCGGGCTGTCATCCAAGCATTCCGCATGCAATTCTGGCAATCCGAGATCGCATTCTGCTCGCGTCTGAAGAAATGGCGAAGGAGGGGAAACGGCAATCTACGCCGCTAAGGGTGCATGTCTCTCACGGCCGACAAGATCGACGGTTAGATAGCAGGGCCCGGCTAAGCCAGTTGATGGCGTCCATGCCCGCACGGGACTCTTATTCCCCTTGCATCACTTCGATCATCGACAGGGTCGAAGGGTGGAAACTCGAAAGGGTTGCGTGCATGTTAAGTACAGGTCAAGGGTCATCGCCCTTACTCCGTACGTGTGGGGCAACAAATGCATCATGCATTTATGGTTTGTCGATCACTTGGACCCTGACATACAATTCGGGCCTTCTCATCTGAAGACTGGAGGCGAGCAGGGGCCGCTGAGCCAAACTTAGTGGGAAAGCCGTTCTCTGCATGGCCGGCTGTCCAAGCCTGGCCAATCAAATCTGTCATCCCCGTTCCGAAAGAGAGACATACGATGACGCCAGAAGGGAAGCAGCATGTCCGTGCACTGCGTCTTGCCTACCATTCACGACTACCATTGTTGATTTTGCCATATCATCTCTTACATCTCCTTTGCGTCGGACTACGCAAGGGTGAGCGGTACGCCATATCATCCTCTGACCAGTTCCTCCTGGTCGGCTAGCCACTGTGGCGTTGGACTAAAACGCGACTGCCCTG
>JAABUL010001873.1_pt1 | contig 37437 bp, 26 predicted proteins | sample 5559151 | NCBI WGS metagenome assembly JAABUL01 (sample SAMN10711876, study PRJNA513368) | rock metagenome | isolation source: Antarctica rocks | place: Antarctica: Victoria Land, Pudding Butte sud | reverse complement strand
TCTATAATAAAGAACTATTAGTAGTAGTATACGTACTTTAGAATTAGAGGGTATATACTAAGAGTTATTTAGGACTTACTATCTTTATAGATTATAAGAACCTCTTGAACTTCATTATAATTAAGGAGTTAAACTAAAGACAAGTCCGTTAATTAGAATTATTAGGATAGTACAAATTCAAGATACTATATATCCTAGGAAAAGATAATAGTCGAGCGGACGCCTTAAGTAAGTATACTAATCATATAGAATCCAAGGATATTATAGAAAAATAATTCTTAAATAAGAAAAGAATAGATTACTAGTATTAATATAGAGTTTAGTAATAATTATATAAATCACTGTCTAAGATATTATACTAACTTTAAAGGAAGGCTATATTAATAATAACTTAGTATTATAGCTAAGGAATTAATAACTAGGATAAGAGCTACTCTAATATAAGGGAAAGATATACTTATCTAAGAGATATATTAAAGAAGTAATCTAAGATTATTATAATAATCCTTTATTAGAATATCTAGGAATCTCTAAGATAATAGAGCTCCTCTAATAAGAATATATAATACTATAACTACAGACGTATATTAAGAAAAATATTAAGGAATGTATTTAATACTAGTAGAATAAGTCTACACGCTACGCTAAATACGGGTAAATATAATTTACACCAGTTCTAGATATATTATAGAAGGATGTTATAATAGACTTTATTATTAAACTATTAAAATCAAGGGATCTAGTTATAAGGAATATCTTTAACTTAATTATAATAATTATTAATAAGTTAATAAAGTACGCTATTATAATTCCTTATAAAGAAACCTATAAAGCGGATTAGCTAGGATATATACTTCTTAATAAGCTGATAAGGGATTATAGTATACCTGAATCTATTATATTAGATAGAGATAGACTCTTTACTTCTTATTATTAGAAGACTCTAGTCGTTATAATTAGAATCAAGTTACGGATATTAACCGCCTACTACCTAGAGACAGATAATTAGATAGAACGCATGAATTAAATAATAGAGGTATACCTAAGATACTATATTAACTATAAATAAAATAACTAGATCTTACTACTCTTAATAGTATAATTAGTATTTAATAATAAAAGATTGGATATTATACGGCTATTACCATTCTTTATAAATTATAAACGATATACGAATCTCTTCCTAAAGCCGCGAGAGGGCGCTAGGGCGGAAAAAGTAATAGTACTAGCATCTAATATAAAAAGACTATATAGTAATATATAGTAGACTATTAATAAGATTAATACTAAAACTTAAATAAGGATTAATAAGAAAAGAAAAATGTATCCTTAATTAAAGAAGGGGGATAAGGTTTACTTCTATATTAAAAACCTGAAGAGTAAGAGACTAAGTAAGAAACTAGATTATATAAAAGTTAGACTATTTTTAATTAAGTAACTAAAGGGGGCTATTAATTACGAGTTATAATTACTATCTTACGCTAAGGTACTCCTAGTATTCTATGTCTCCTTACTAGAACCAGCCGACTCCAAGACACCGCTTCAAGAAAGTTGGAAGTTCGAGGCTAAGACCAAAGAATACGAAGTTAAAAGGATCCTAGACTAGCGGGATCAGGAATACCTAGTTAAGTAGAAAGGATACGAGGGCTTAGAGAATACCTAGGAACTAGTTAGATATCTTAGGAACTACAAGAACCTTCTATAATAGTTTCACCAGAGAATAAGCCTAGAGGTAACTAGTTAAGTATCTTTAAAGACATATTAATATTCAGGAAGTCCTCTATTAATAACGCTTTTATAGTATAGTTCTAAACCCCCTATATCTTCTCTAGATCCTTAAGCCTCTCTAATTCTTTAATATCATTTAACCCTTTATTAAATATTCATTATTCCTTCTCTTTTAGGAAATATTTCTGCGCCCTTAGGCGCTTAAGCTTCGATTACTTAATATAGGCGATTTTATTAGTAGCCTCCTAAGTAGCTTCCGTCTTAATCTCCTCCCGTTTAAGCTTATCCATAGCTCTATTAATACTACCAAAATTAATTACCAGCTCGGCCGGCTTATACTTCTTTCTAGTACGAATATACTTATTATACTTCTAGGATAGGGAAGAAAGTCGATACTCCTTCTACTATCAAGCGTAGCGGGTATAGGTAACTATAACTAAGATACCTCTAAGAAGAACTTGCTCTACTAGGTTTAGGCGCTAGGAAGTCTTATATAAAGGTATAGATATATCTTTAAGGATAAAGAAAAGAAAGGAAGGAGGGATAATATTATAATTATAAGTTTTATTAAATAAAGGCTTAGTATAGATTAGTAATATAAGTCGACGGGTCGACTATTAGTTAAGAGGTGTCGACCTAGTAAGAAGGTCGCTAGAATGATAGGAACGCGCGGCTAGCGATCTAAGTAACCTATTAAGTATACGGATCTCTTATATCTATATAGATGGCGATGTCTTCTAGTAGGTAAGAGCTCCGTACTTAACTTATATTATAATTCTAGTAATCTCCTAGGTACTAAATATAATACCTTGTACTAGACCTATTTAAAATAAGCCTACTTACTCTACTTCCTTAACACTCCTCTTCACGAGAACTAATCATAGGTCTATCCTATCCACGGACGGAGTGAACCGTAATACTAGGTCCTATAGAACTTCTTTAAGCTCTAAGTCCTCTCGACTTATTAGGATAAGATACCTCGTGATTCTTATATTAATATCCTAGGGTAATATTCTATAACCTTTTAGATTCTTAATGAATTAATATACTTTTTATATGAATTTAAAATAGCGTTCTCCTTTTATAACTTCCCTTAATAGTTTCTCTACCTCTATTTATTCGTAGGTTAAGTTATAGTTTTCTAGATCTTTAGAAGGTTTATTATATAGAACTCTTCTTAGTATATTTAACTATAGTCGCGGTACTATATTCTTTAACTAGTAGTCTCTAGTAAAGTAGCCCGGTTTATTATAATTATAATAGGTTACTACTTTCTTACCTCTTTTAAGCTACTTCTTACCCCTGAATTTTCCCTTGTCTTATTTCTAAGTGAAGTCTAGTTCCATTAATATATATTTATATAAGTCACGTTATTAATACTATTATCTTCCTAGTTTATCACTAGTAAAGATTCTTGATTATCCTATTCTAGAAGTTCTATTATTATATTATTTCTTTATTACTAATTTATAAAGCTTATTATTAACCTTTATAACTTCTACTATTAAAGTATCAAGATTATTAATCTATACTCTAATTCATATAAGTTCTTCTTTAATATTAAACTTTAATCCGCGGTAGTATATTATTATTAATATATTATTATCCTAGTCTATCTTAATTATATATTATTAAAATTAAGTGGAATACTTAATAATAGACTTCTTCTAAGACAAGTATTAAATAACTTATATAATTACTTTATTTTCATTTAAAGGACTAAAGACTTATTATATCTTAATATAAAATTATATAAAGCTTTCTATCTAGTTCTAGATATACTAATTATCTGGATTATCTTTATCCTTAAAGTATTTCTTAAGTGAAGGATAAACCTACTTTTAAGCTCGTCCTCTTATATACGTAATAGCGAAGGCCGGCTACTATACTATTAATAAGGCTTATCTATTAAAGGTAAAGTAAAGCTGAAGCTATATAAGCTAGTCTTTAAGCTTTTCTCTTTCACCGTAGAATAAGTTAGGTCTAGTAACCTTAGGTCTATCCTTATTATTCATGATTAGGTATTAGGAACTCTAGACGCTTAGGGGGAGGTCTTTACTTTCTAAGGTACTTATTCTAAGGATACTTAAAGTATTATAGTTCACTTTATCCGTAGATAAGATAGACCTATAATTAGTTCTTATAAAGAGGAGTATTAAGGAAGTAGGATAAGTAGGCTTATATTAAATAGGTCTAGTATAAAGTATTATATTTAGTACCTAGAAGATTACTAGAATTATAATATAAGTTAAATATAAAGCTCCTATCTACTTAGAAACATCGCTATCTATATAGATATAGGAAATCTATATCAAGAGGTATACTCGTTATACTTGTTATTAAGTAAGATAACTAGTACTCTCTTTACTCGCTATCGAGTAGAGCGAGTACTACTCGCCTACTAAGGAAGCTATCATGTAGGTAACTGTTCCTCGGAATACCTACTATAGTATAATACGTATTACTTGGTTTAGCTAGTCGTAATAACCCTAAGAATAGTAATACTACCGCCGGCTCTACTATTATCCTATTAACTCCTAATTCTATTATTAAGGCTACTAATAGCTCTAGCTAGATCTATACTACTTTTATTACTATTACAGGCCTAATCTTCGCCCCGTAGGTTAAATGCTATTTTAGGATAGTTATAATTAATTACTAATAGACTTCATAAAGCTACCGCTATTACCGGAGGCTTACGGTTACTATCCTAACTACGCCTACGGGTAATACCTCTATCTCCGGCTAGACTTATATTATTCTAACCGGCTACAATATTACTATTACTAATAATACCGTCGTAGCTAGCCTAGCTGTCTTCGAGGTTAGTCCCTTATAAGCGTTAAGTTATGTAAGTGTATACGTGCATTTATATATAGGTACGTAAAGAAGGAGAGAGAAAGCCTAACTAGAGAGTAGGATAGCGTATTTAGAAGTAATTTATAAATATACGATTAAATCTTTAGTCGACTTATTATTACTAAGTATCTAATATAATATATTATTATACTTTATATAATTTTAATTACTCTCTCTCTTTACCTTATTAATATATTTATAAGCTATCTATTACCGCTATTTATGAAACTCGCCTAGTAAGTAGTAAAGTTCTAGTTAATATACTAACCCCGCTAATAATTATAGCCTAATTCGGTAAGGATAGCGTTCTAGAGGCTTTACAGGCGGTATTAGGCGGTATAAGAAGAGAAGTTATATCTAAGAGGGCCGTAGTAGGAGTATAAATACTTCCTTCTAATTTTCTATAAGAGCCGGTCTTTATCTATGTTACTAAGATTATAGATTTAATTCTAAGTAATATTATCTAGGTAATATCCTCCTCTTTTAATATAGTAGAGTAAGGATATTTTCTAATAGTTAAATTAGGGGTTATTAGGTTTATTTTATAATCTAAATCTAGCTATCACTTTAATAGTATAAGCTAGGATTATTATTAAATAATAGCTAGACTTATAATCTAATATATAAGAGTTAAATCATAATCTACTACCTATAGACCTAACGTAGTAAGCTTTAAAATTTCGGTATAGACGCCTACTAGGATATACGATATCACTGAATATGTTATAAAGATTCTTAAGAAGTAGGATTAATTAAAGGTTAATAAACTATTAGAGAACGTTATATATATATAGAATAGAGCTGATATAAGTTTAATAATTAAATAATCTTAGATTATAATAGAAAAGCGCCTTAAGTATTTTAAGGAGGTAAGACCCAGAAACCTAAGGCGATTAAAAGTAGAAGTCGAAGACTTTTATTTTAAGAAATACCTTAAAGTCGAGATATAGATTCTCTAGGTAATATACTAAGGTACTACGACACCTATATAGCTTAGTCGAGTCATTAAATATAATATATATACTTAGTATAGCCTCTTATACAAATTAGAGAGCCTGTAAACAGTAGTTAAAAGGCGTAGCCATAGGTTATAAGTTAAATAGATAGCTTTTATATGATTCTAGAAGTAATCGAAGCTTATATAAACACCGTAGGCTATTACTATCAGTTTCGCTATAGGTAATAAAATACCTTACTTCAGGATATACTAGTATCCCTACGCGAATAACGCTAATATATAGATAGGTTATATTATATTAACTATGATAATGTCTTTTAAAAATGTTAGAGGATGTTATATATAGAGCTAATAGGGAAGGCTATATATACCTCTCTAATTCGTGTAATAAGTATCTTGTTAGATAGGAGCGGTAATCTTATCCTTTAAAAGTAGAAAAGCTATACTATTATAAGGATTATCGAATCTAATTCTCTAGTAGCTTATACCTTACCCCTGCGTAATACCGCACGTGAAATCATTCTAAATCTGTAGGCGGCTACTAGGAGCCAAGGGCTCCTAGGAGAATAATTACTCCTAGGAAGCCCCCTACTTACCAGCCTAAAAAGCTCCACGAAGGAGAATACTAGGAGTACTAGGAGTAGGAGGCTCCTTAGAGTACTTAGTAAGTAGACCCTCTTCTAGGAGTTTATAGTAGAGCTTATTATAGATTTAGTAGACTAGTATCTTAGAATAAATAAAGTAATTAGTTAATTATTCTTAGCGAGTAGGATAACTTATATATTAATTATTATTAATTAATAACTATGACAGGTAATTTAGTATATTAAAGGAAATATATAAGGAAACGTTAGCTAGTCTAATTTACTTAGGAGATACCTTATAAGTATTACGAGTATAGTCTTATAAGCTAGTAGTAGTAGTAAGCTTAAAAGCCTGATTATAATAAGCCTCTCCTAAGTTCTATATTATATAAAACGGATATAAAACGAGTAATTAACTAGAGATAACCGTTTAGATATTATAATAGCTAGTAATAGTTTTAGATATAAGGCCTTATAAGGCTATTAAATGAATATTTGATTTCCTAACCTTAAGGTTTATAAATCGATTCCTATTAATCTAGTTTATCCTAAACTTAAGGTACTATGTTAATATAGCGCTTAAAGTATTATAATAGATATATAAGCGACTTATTACAGTTATTAATAACTTAAGGAATGCTATTAGGTAAGAAGCCGTAAGAGCCCTATATAGTAGCGTCCTAGGCCTTAGCTACGCTAAGCCTAATCTATATTTATTATAATAAGATTTATATGGCTTAGTACCTTCTTATATCCGCCCGATTAAACCGCCTTAGCCTTCTTATCACTAAGACTTACTCGTACCTCTAACGGCCTCTAAAGGGTTTTATTCCATGTGCTCCTAAAGCTAGTATTATGATAGTCGCGAATGGTACTATAGAATCCGTACCAAACTATAGGTTAATACTACTCATTATGGCTTTTAACCGCCTCTCAAATGAAATTATCTTTCATATTACTGATGATTTTAGGCCGAAGGATATTAGCTTACTTTCACGAACGGCTCGTCACTTTGAAATGGTCTTATCAGCCAAGTTCTACGACATGGCCCTTACATATACCCGTACGACTGGAGAAACTGTCTTGTTATGGGCAGCGTTGCACAACCGCGAAGCCACCTTCAAATCCTTATTAGAAAGAGGAGCTGATATGTCAATCCATGACAAGGACGGAGACACGGTGCTACATCATCTAGCTACGAAAGGGAATTTACATCTTTTGACTCTGCTGCTCCAACACCCTCAGCTCAAAGACTCTCATAAGATCGACATTCGGAATGACAGGGGCGAAACGCCGTTGCTATGCGCCGTCCAGGCAGGAAACGAAGAGACTGTGGACCAGCTTCTACATGCCGGCGCAGACCCATCGGCTCCGTCTACCGCTGGACCTGAGGGTGAGGCCCGTCGACGAATCGAGCTGAAATTCCGTGAAGACAACAGAATACGAATGCAAAGCTAAGAAAGAGCCGAAGAACACATCAGACGCGAATACAACGTAAGGGGACATGCTTGAGAGATGGAAGGGCTTCTTGCCAGAGCATTTCAATCCTATCTCGTACACAAGCTTAAATCCGGAGGACAATAATGTCCGATCGTTCCTACTGTGCTACATGAGTCTCTTCCGGTATACCAAGAATTGACACAAGGACGATCATACTCACGATCTGTAGACAGCTCGGCGTGTGCCAGTGCAGCTGTGGGAATCTTGCTTGAAGCTCAATTGACCCGTCTATACCCTGACTTCCGCCTCCGTCTCACCCAAATGAACCTCGGCTCGACGGCAGCCAGTATGGGACGAAGATCAAATATGCTTACCCTCCTCAGGTCACACCTAAAGCTTGCCTGTTGAGCAAAGTGGACATGGAACGTCAGGGTGTCATCACAGACCATCCGAAGCGAAGACGGCGGAGAAGAGCTGACAGAGCCCCAATATCTGGATGGCTGATACCCAGTAATGACTTCAATGACGAAGTAGGAAGAATTGCACCAGAATTCTTCGCCGACCTATTCCACCACAAAACGCGATCAGGCGACGAATTTCCAGTTTTACGATACGCTGCTCTGGCTCCATGGCTGCCACCGTCAAGGGATGTGCTCGAAGATGCTGCATGGACCATAGTGCCAGTACAGCCCCACAACGGTACGCAAATAGACAGTGAGGAGCTAGGGCCTTCTACGATATACATCTCGCCCGGATCACTCGCCTTCCAGAATCTTACAGCGGGACTACATGGCAGCCAAGCTTCGATCGGGGCTGCGAAAGGCAGACAAAAGGCGGAAATTCGCATTCTGGATGTGCAGCCATTGGAATTAGATGTTGTATATGTGACAGTCGACGGAGACTCTCTGCAGAAGCACGATGAAGTACAGAAAAAGTTCGGAGGAGGCTTCGACTACACTCAAAGCAACGGGTCGACTGGTAGAGGCAAAGGAAAGGCTGGAGCCACTTCACGTCATATCGATGGCGAGAAAGGAAAATTCGAAGTACAGGGAAACAATGATACTCTGATAATGGCTATCCGCAGTGCACTGGTCTTGGCTATGGTTGTTCGCCAAGACGATATACTCTCCCTTCCATTACCTGCTCATCCAATCACCCATGTCCCACTTCCACCATTCAAAGTCTCTCTTTGCGAACCCGTCAGTCAAGGCCTTTTGTCAGACACCACTAGAGTCGTCATTAATCGTGTGTCTCATGATAAAGCCACTAGGAATGGCCTACCCAATTCGCATGCTCGCAGGTCTTTGCATGGCATGACTCTAGATGAAGAAAATGACACAACCAATGAGCATTTCTTCTCTGCAGCGGAGAATGAGGCAAGCGAGGACCAAGCTGACTCAGATGCAGCCAAGTCTACTTCCGATGTAGACAGCTCGGGGCAGGATTCGGATAGTTCGTCGGATGACTCTCTGCAAAATCTTATCACATTGAATAAATCTCACTTGCCCAGCCAGCCTTCCGGCGTTCTCTCTTCCAGGACTGCGGGTACTCCACATGGAGGAAGATATAGAGCAAATGGTATCCACACTCCTGGTTCGGTATATTCGAACTATACGGCCACGACAGCAAGACAGGACTCTGCATCAAAGGGCAAGCTTCTCCGAGCTAGAGGTCTTATGGCCAGTATACCAAACGAGCTATTACATCCAAAGCCATCCCTTGATGAAGATGAAGAGGCCAGGGTTTTCGTGGATATCAAGACTCTACTTAAACTGGGGTGCTTTTCCGGAGATTGGGTGCACTTGGAAGCCGTGTCTACTTCAGATTGCAGCAGCTCTGCTCTTTGGAACGCGGACGCTTTTGGTGACCTTGCTAGTCAGTGTGAGTTTAGACCCGCCAAGGTATATGGCTTGCCTGATCTGTCTTTGAGCGTCATGCCTCGCTATCTGAAGGGAGGCCCTATTGGCAGAAGATCCAGCCAGGCTGCAACATCCGGTCAAATGAGTTCAGGTTTAGCAGTATGGCTTTCCCCAATTCTATTAGCCAATCTTGGGGGCCCGATGCACGTCCGACTGAAGCCTTTGGTAGCAGAAATTTCAGACAAGGGAGTTGGAAGAAATAGTGGCAAAAGGGCCAAGATCGATCCCAATACGTCGCCTCCCGTGGCCAGAGAGCTGACTCTGTTGAGGATTTCTTCTCCTCTATCCACGGAACGAGCACTACAAACAGGTATATTTACGGCATTGAAGCGACACTTCGAAATCAAACGCCGTGTCCTGCAGCAAGGAGATATCATTGCTCTACGAATCGATAAAGAATTCAGCAGAATGCTATCGCAGCCCGTCAGCGCTCCAGATGTCGAGCATGAGGCAGAAGAGTTATTTTCCCTGGTTGTAGATCCAAAGTCATCCGCAATCGATAACCTGGGCATTGCTTGGTTTAAAGTTGGTCAAGTCTCGGGACCAGAAGCTGTCGGCAAGCCATACGACACATCGAGGGGGGATTGGGGCGAAGTGGCCTGTATCGAGCCAACGGTCACGCGGATGCGTCAAGCTGGAAGCGACGCCAGCAAGGTTCCGTCAGCATCTGACAATACCTGGCAATACTACCTTGGCGTCAAACCAGCATGGAAGGTACCAATGTAACTGTCCAATTCAGTAGGGCAGTACGTAACATCTCTCCCCCAGCGTCCCATCGCTCCTCTCAGACGCCGTCTCCGCGAGCTACTTGCTGCAGCAACAAGTCCTCGAGCACTGCATCTAGGAATGGATCCTGTGGTAGTCCTGCTTCACTCCACCCAGCGAGGTATCGGCAAAGGGACCATTGCATGGGACGCGGCTACTGACCTTGGGCTTCATGTGTTTGATATCGATGCTTACGATGTCATGGCCGAAGGTGGAGGCGCCGGCGATGTCAATGCAGAAGCATTACTCAAAGCTAGAGTGGAAAGAGCGCTGAGCTGCGGGCCTTCATGTACTGCGCTATTGCTGCGGCATGTAAACGCTTTGACGGCGGACCGTATGGCCATTGCACTCAAGCAAGTCACTTCCGACGTCCGAGTACTGATAGCTACTACTACGGAGATTGAAAATATACCTGATGGAGTCCGAGCCCTGTTTACCCACGAGCTCGAAGTTTCTGCACCTGATGAGGGCGAACGGGAAGAGATACTCCGGAGAAGTGTTGATAGTCGGACTATTAATTTAGCCCATGATGATGACCTGGCTGCTATAGCGATCAAAAGCGCGGCGCTGGTAGCTGGTGATTTGGTTGACATTATTGAAAGAGCTCTCGTTGCGCGGCAAAACCGTCTTGAACAGCTCACATCTAAAAGTTCACCCGTCGATAGTGACTCACTAGTCCGGGACGTATTGGTTTCTGGTAGGGAAAATGCAAGGTGTGTCATCAGAGCAGATTTTGATATTGCAGTAGAGGCAGCTCGCAAAAATTTTGCCGATGCTATTGGAGCGCCGAAGATACCTAATGTCAGTTGGAATGATGTGGGCGGCCTTGAGAATGTCAAAGATGCCGTGATGGAGACGATTCAGCTACCGCTCGAACGACCGGAATTATTTGCGAAAGGCATGAAGAAGAGGAGTGGAATACTATTCTACGGCCCCCCAGGAACTGGCAAGACTTTACTCGCTAAAGCGATTGCCACGGAGTTTTCTCTCAATTTCTTCTCTGTCAAGGGACCTGAGCTTCTGAATATGTACATCGGTGAATCCGAGGCCAATGTAAGACGAGTCTTCCAACGAGCCAGGGATGCAAGACCCTGTGTCGTCTTCTTTAACGAGCTTGACTCCGTTGCACCTAAAAGGGGGAACCAAGGAGATAGTGGCGGGGTCATGGATCGTATTATCAGTCAGCTACTGGCTGAGCTTGATGGTATAAGTGACGGCGATGAAGGGGCGGGCGGAGTCTTCGTGATTGGGGCTACTAACCGACCTGACCTTCTAGACCAGGCTTTGCTGCGTCCTAGGCGATTCGATAAAATGCTGTACTTAGGTATCTCCGACACACATCGAAAGCAGGAAACGATAATGGAAGCCCTGACCCGGAAGTTCACTATACACCCTGAGACGTCTTTACAACGTATCGCAGAAACCTTGCCATTCACCTACACGGGAGCAGATCTCTACGCTCTATGCTCGGATGCTATGCTTAAAGCTATTACAAGGCAAGCATCCTTGGTTGACTCCAAGATCAAAGCTTTACCAGGAGGTCCAGTGACCACTGCGTACTTCTTCGATCACCTCGCCACAGACGATGATACTTCTGTGATGGTTAAAGAGGATGACTTCTTAGCGGCTCAGCGCGAGCTTGTTGGTAGCGTTAGGTAAGTATCGAATCGTCCTTTGAGTAGATTGTGAGATGCTAATGCAATCTTCCCTCTAGCGCGAAGGAATTGGACCACTATCAGCATGTCCGTCAGACATTTGAAGGCCCGTCCAAAGAACAAAAGTCGAAGGCGTCGTATCCTACACCGACACGTATCCCAGCTCCAGCGTCAGAAGGCCGTATAGAACGACCAGTCTCGTCCGCTCGACCACCAATGAAAGACCGGTCGAGCACAATAAGGCCCAAAGCGAGCTCCAACACCAATGGGAAAGGCAAGGGCAAAGCAACACAATGGGACAGCGACGATGATGATGATGCCTATGTTACTAGTAACGATTATGCTAGAACCCCCGAACGGAAAGGCAAGGGGACCAATGGTGCCTTTGGTGAAGCGGCAAGGGACGACGATGAAGAGCTCTATAGATGAAGGTAGCCGAAATAGACGCTTGAAGCAAATATTCGAAGTCATTCAATATCATGTGAGCTATTATTACACCAGGAAGAGTGGATTCGAATGCACGGTGTACTCTATAGGACTTCAAATCGCACTTTGTCCCATTTTTTCAAAGATCTCAACATGTACAGCTAGTCGATCTCTTTCCCAAGGAATAAAAAGCTGGGAATAGCGCAGAGGGCACATACCAGACCAGCGCTGAGCGTCAACGAGCTCCAGCCAATATAATCTTCTAATCCTCCCAGCAATGGGTCGCAAAGACAACCGCTCGCGCATGCGACACTCATCAAAGCATACGCCTGTGCGTATTCCTTCTTTGGCTTCAGACCGCATTGCGATGATTTGTCTGCTCTTTCATCGACCAAGTATGTGACATCCAAGAAGAGAGGCGTCAAGATAGCATTGAAGCAAGTGCCAATCATGAGTAACAGGACACGGAGTAATACCAGGTGTTCAAAACCGGGCTGAGTGATGATGCGCAACGATACCAGCAGAGGTAAAAGGCTTACAAAACCGAAGACAACAAGTCGTTTTGGTCCGTATTTGTCTGCAAGATGGCCAACCAAAGGCCCACCGAACAACGGTATGGCAAGCATCAGCAGAATGAGTGCAACCTCTTTGGAATTGTAGCCGAATATGATCTTTATCCGTAATGGTAAAACGGATTCCAGTCCGGTAAGAAGGGCGTTCTCCATGAAGTCGCCAAGCAGACACACTTGCATGCGAGGTATGAGTAGTAGCTCGATCATTGATGAACGCCGCGGAGGCAATGAGCCTTCTGACAACGGCCCAACAACCACTGTTGCACTGGTCACTGACGCACTTGCAGACAGTGCACCGCTTGTGACACTGCTTGGATCTCTCATGATAGCACCATATGTTTTGTGAGATGAGCCAAGACTGGTCGTTTCATCAATGATCCCAATCTGCAAATTTTCAGTATGTGGCGGATTTTTGGCTCCAGAATGATGGTCATGGCCTTGTTGTTCAACGTCATTCTCATGCTTTTGATCCGACATTAGAATTCGCAAAGCCAGATCGATCGCAATGAGAAGATATGCTGACAAGAAAACCGCTCTATAGCCGTAATAATGATATACGAGGCCTCCAACTGCAGGACCCAAAACCGTCCCCGACGCCATCGACATGTCAAGGACACCCATTACAACACCCATACCTCGATCGGCGAACGCATCTGCGATAATTGCTGTCCCGACAGAATAGACGCTGGCTGCGGACGCTCCTTGGATGAATCGTGCGGCCATGAGTATTGTTATTGAGTGCCCGATCGTGAATGCCACAACAGACGCTGCCAGGATCATCAAACCGCTGAGGAACACTATGTTCCGTGAAACGCTTCGATCGGCCCAATAAGCTGTGACAGGGGCTCCTATCATGGCGCCGGCACCGTACATGGCAAGAAGAATGCTGGTCCATCGTTGCAAGTCTTGTTCAAGCACATTGGCGAGTTCCCGCAGGGCGAACGGCAGAATTGGGATGACCAGACCTTTTTCATCACTTCTGATTAGAATGTTCAAGCAATCTACCCAGCTCATTGATGCCTTACCATAAGTGTACGCATCTGTAAATACGGCGAGACTGACCACTATGCAGACGAAGGCCCTTGATGATCTGATTCCATAGAATCTGGGTTTCCTTCTATTCATTGTGGTAATGACACGCCGTCTATCGCCCAAGAGTCCAGCCCAGGTCTTTTCTCTGTGCTCTTCGCAAGATCATACTTCGAGTCATCTAAGTAGTATTTCGCAGTGGAGACTTTGCAGTGCTCGATCGGCGCTTGTCTCAACAAGGCGAATGCAGCTGCAATCGGTCGGAGATCCGAAATTGCCCTCTTTTAACTACCATCTGCATGTACAGATCTAAAGAACGTCATCACTTATACTGAACGAGATCTCAAGCGTCTCTATTGGCAGAGCTAGTTGGTTTTCAAGATAATTGACGCCGAGATCAGCGCCTACGAACAAATGCAAGATGCATGCTATTGCTGTTCTAATCGACATCAGGCCCTTATGCAGCGGAATCACTACACTCAAACAAGCAAGTAACATTATGGATCTAGCCGAAGAAGTCCGGCAGCCGACGAGAGCTCAAGCACAGGCTATATATATTGTGACCTTTGTCTGGCTTTCCCGACTTAAGTCCTTACTAGTCTCTCGGCTGCACTGTTAATAATCTGGTCCATCAGTCGTTCGAAGGAACAGCCATGAATATTGGCAATTTCGGTGAGATGCGACCAGTTTGGACGCAACCCTGGTCTCGGATTGACCTAGCCAGAGTCTGTTAGTGACCTGAGCAGCTTTCGGCTGGTGCACCGAGTCCGTCCGTCTTACCTCGATGATACAAGGGATCGCGCCCGGTCCTTTCCTATCCGATCTCACATCGATTCTTCCGTAATCTCGGCAGCCAAGTGTAGTGTAAGCTTGAAGAGCTCTTTCACACACCACCTGAACTTCCGGATCGGATGCCATATCTGGTGTCAAATTCTCCACGTACACGCCCTCGACGGGCTCCCAGGTCTTTTTAAGTTCGATCGTGAAGAAGTCGACCTCTTTTCCGCCCTGTCCTATTTCGTCGCCGTCAGGTCGTCTATCAAAGCGAAATTCCAGTACACCGAGTATCCGTGCACGTGCTCCCGTTCCCAATATCCCTACCGTGAACTCACGTCCTGCCAGATACGATTCAATGAGGATATCTTGATCCGGAGACCGCGCGTTAAGAAAAGAAACCATGGGTTCAAGCTCCGAATGCCGTTCGATCTTGGAGGAAGGATAGATGCCTATCGACGAAGCTTCCGCGACAGGCTTGGCAAAGAGAGGGTAAGTAGTCAGAGCATCTGCATGGGGCGATGAGCTCATTGCGACTGCGATTGCTTTGGACCTGTCCGACGTCTCCAAATCACGAGTATCCCTCACCAGGCACCATGGTGCAGTTGGGATCGAGGCGTGTTCCAGTATTAGCTATGGGCATCAATACGTAGGTAATCGCGCGTCCGTTCGATCTCATACCTTGGTGTTGGCTTTATTATGGGAAAACGCCGACGAAGCCGCATCTGCTCCAATGAAAGGAATCTGATATGCTTCAAGCAGAGCTGGGACTTGAACTTCTCGTAAAAGGCCGTGAAGCCCCACGGAAAGACTAAACACCAGATCCCATAATCCGTGGCGATTGGTGGCAAGGCATGCCACGAGATCTTTAATGTCCCCTACTTGCGTCACGGTATGGCCAAGAGATTCCAAGGTCGAGGTAATCGCGTCAATCGTGTCGCTCTCCACCCACAGGTCTTCGGTCTGATCCAATGAGAAGCCTTTGGCCAGATAGTCCTGCTTGCGTTCATATATTAGCGCGATGGTGTACGACATCTTTCTCCACGTCCTGGAGGCAATGCGACGAAGTCTCGCTCCTTTTAAGAAGCAGTCGTTCGCTAGGAAGACACTGTCTCGCATTGAATTTAAACATCGACTTACACGGCCGAAGATGTCCGATACCTCTTCCTGGACTCTGCTACGCCCGTCAAAATTCCCGAAAAGGGCAAGATCAGACCCTACGCAGTACATCAGTACAACCGATGCCTTTTCGGCACCTGCATCATCGGCGCCGACCGAGCACGCGCGATCCAACGAACCTGGGACCAAAATGCCACATGCATATGCAGTCACCATTTCACTTCCCACATGGATATGAGAGCAATTCAACACTTCCCCGCTTTTCGGACAATCATGATAGAGGGGCATTACATTCTCAGTATTTCTCTCACCTAAGTCCTGTCCTATATCTGGACTGGGAGACAAGGGAACCGTCTGAGCCCTTGCACGACGTCTCATCGCATTCAAGTCTCCAGCCCAATCTTTCCTGGGGTGAAATCGAAGAAAGGTCCTGATCCCTCACAAGCTATACACCGCTAAGTAAGGCCTGATTAACCCCGTTGAGACCGAGACAAAGTTTCAAGCTTCTCTCAAATATGCCTTTCTATCTTGGACCAAGACTACAAAGATTCGGAAGCACTCTAGCCCAGCCTTCGCGGCGTATTAATTTAGTTGCAGCTGTTAGGTCTGACTACACTGTGCCAAGATCACAGAATTGCATGCGGACGGCAGGTCTTCACACGGCGGTGTCAGAACAAGAGACTCCTCAAGGGAGGTATTGGGCCAAGATACCACGTTGGAAAGAACTGCCCGTCGACAGTTTCCTAAATCATCAATGGCAGGTCTGTAGATTCTTGACTCGTAGCCCAACCATCGATTAATCTTCAACCAGATGTCGAATTCAATCCACACCCTAGGCGGGCTCTCGCAGTCATGGCTATGGACGAAGCCATACCTCCACTACTCCTACATTACTTTTCCAAATTGCTCGAATTTTCGAATCAGACTTCGCTCGAGCAGAACGTTACTGGGCTCCCCGCAAGCTTCTTCGAGGATTCTGGCTTCTATCTTGCTCGTAGCTATTCCTTTAACGAAGATCCTCAAAATCCATCCATTACCATGTCGTTTGGGAGGCGGCGACCAAATCAACTAGGATCTCCCATGGCAAGTCTACGCGGCATGCTGGATCAATTACCACATCTTCTATACCTTCGCGTAGGATGCCGCAATATCGATTCGTCATTCCTACCCTTTGTACCCCGATCAGTCTTGACGCTGGATGTCGCATTTACTGATACAAGTCCAATCAGAATAGCTGCCAACTTGAAAGCTATGCAGGCACGCTGCAAGAGTCTCTTCACCCTAGCGATAGCCATCTCTCCATTGCATGATCGCGAGCCCTCGGATAGTACGGAAGAGGTATTCTTTGACAGGCTATCACTGAGCAGCAAGCTGACAGAAACTTGGTATCCTCTTTGGGATGCGCTGGAAACTTTGAAGGCAAATGGATTAAGGATTTGGGAGGGTGAGGGGCCAGGTTTTAAGAGGAACAAAATTGCAATTGCCTGAATTAATGACCTACAGCTCATGGAAAGAACGGCGACACAGGTGAAATAATGTACAGCCAGCCTAAATCGTGTATTCGTTCCGACATCCGGGGTATCTCAAAAACAGGGGTATCTTAAACAGCCACACCAACTCCTTCCTCCAAATGCCACGAGGTCTGGTCAAACGCTTTGCCCGCGATCTCTATACATGGATATCTTCCTTTGACTTCTGCGATCCTTACGACCTCTGCTCTAGCCTTCGTCTTATGCTCCTTTGAAGACGAGCAATTCCAACCGGATTTTGCTCTCTTGCCGGAAACCGTTACTTCGCCCACAAACCGATGATCATCGTCAAGCTCTTCTGGTGGTGGATTCCACCATGGTTCCTCTTCTCTGCTTCGTCGGCGCAACACGGACGTGCCGAACCAGGTGCTCGGTATCCATGTATGATGGCATGAAATGATGGGCCACAATACGGGGAGACAGGCACACACAATACCGACACAAGGCTCAACAGACGCCCAGAGGTCCAGTTTCGCATTCATGTCTATGACTCGTGATCAGTGGCTGAATTTGGCACAAAAGAGCATGGTGGACATAGGTATCAGGGCAAGAATACTTACGACCTTGATGATGGCCACGGTACTGCCAGACCGAGACTGCATAGTATAACCTGACCGCACTCACTGCCAAGCAGAAGCCCCCGAGTCCAAGTATTCCAGTGACCGCGACCCTTTGCTTCATGGGCAAACGAAGCTGCCATAGAGTCCGGATCGGTAGAATCAACAGTATCACAACCGTGAGCGCGTTGAACGCCATTGTGACTATGTCGCCGACCTGAGCATGCTGACAGCCACCCTTGCTCTTCGACTCCCAAAAGTCTTGTACGGGTGCGCAGCGAAACACCACGCTGAACAACATGGCAGTCGTCCAAAGGAATAGGAAGGCATGGATAATATGGAGGTAACGTCGAAAGCGTGAGAATGTAGCAGCGTCGAATAGGCGGGCAAGGAGGAGGATGTTGGATAACTTGACGAAGTAGGTGCATATGATCCAGGTCATATCGATAGCAAATTGCACTTTCAAGATGTTGGTGACATGATCGGAACGCGGTTGGAGAGTGTGAGAGAAGTGGTGGCCCATTCCGAAGTGGGCGATGAGGATTAACTCGAGGCAGAGGACATATGCTGTGGCCTTTGGCAGATTCGACTAACATTAGCCATGTACGAATCTCCAGATGGACCGGATCCCTTACCAAAGCGCAAAACAGAATGATATCGTCCGCATGCCACGACGCTTTCTTCGTTTTCTGGGCAATGATTCGCAGGATGACGAACGTGGTTGCAACAATTGGGAGAACGATATTGATAGCAGTGGTAGTCCCCGAGACGCTCTGGATATTATAAGCAAGCTGGTAGTCGGCCTCCGCCGTGGTCAGCGGGGCCGCCATAGCTGGTGAAGTCCACGTGCAGGACGATAATACTGGTGTGAGAAGAGAAACCGTCATCCAGGCAGCATGGATATCCGGTCTAGGAGTTGGACTGAGGTTCAGCCAGGGCCTAATGGAGAGCCAGCGGCCAGAGGCTGGTTTGATGCCGATGTTGTGCGAGGCTCGATCAAGGAAGATATTGTGCTACACGGAGGTCTGAACGGGCTCAATGAACGATTGGGAGATGTTTGGTTGCTGGAGATGAAATAACTTGTACCATTGATTGCTCATATCTAATCGATCTCAATGGTCATAGCGCCTTGCCCTCCAGCTACCCACACTTCACTCCTCCATGATCCTCTCATAGTGGCTGAAAGGATCGGCGACTTTGCGTCGTGGCAAGCCTTTCATCGAGTGTGCTCTGCAACCCTACCTGTGACGAAGCGCGTAGAGAAGAGAGCTAGACGACGATCCCCATGTTAAGCCGTAGTAGTTTCACGAGGACGCTGGTTTGATTAGACGTCCCGGCGCTAGTTCCATGTCTGGGCTGTCATAGCGTTCGAAGCTTAGGACTATGGCAAACTTTGCCAAGAAGTCAAACAACGCGAAAAGACCTTAATTTCACCACCATTAAATGCTGTCTTTCCTTTGTCTTTTGGTCAATATGTCACAACGTATCGAACAGGATGGATTTTTCGATTCGGTCTGTCCTCGTTGCGTTTTTTCTCTTGAACGTTTGGCAATCCAACGCAGCTCTGCGAACGTATGACTTTACAGTCCATCGTGGCGTCAGGGCCCCAGGCAAGTCAAAGCATCCCGTCCTCTCTGACCTCGTCCTGTATTCCTCCACTGACAATGATCAGACGGCGTCAGTCGCGAAGTCTATCTCATCAATGATCAACAACCTGGCCCTCTGATTGAAGTTGACGAAGGAGATGACATTGAAGTATTCGTGACTAACGAATTGCCCGTCGAAACGACCATTCATTGGCATGGTAAGGATTATAAGCTCCCACTGGAACAGCATTGAAACCGACTCACCCGTTTGCGCTAGGCCTCCTTCAACGTAACACACCGCAGATGGACGGCGTTCCTGGAGTGACCCAGGTCAGCACTTGCCTTCTGTCACTTTAACCGTTCAAGGGATCATCTACTTACCTGGTACCACTAGTATCCGATCGAGCCAGGAGGCAATTTCACTTACAAGTTCTCAACGAAAGGCGAGTATGGCTTCTATTGGTACCACTCGTACTTCCGAGCCTACTACGACGACGCTGTACGAGGTCCACTCCTCATACATCCGTCTCCCTCTCGTCGCCGACCCTTTGAGCAACTTGCCACGAGTCACGACGACCGTAACAATCTCCTTCAGGCCGAACGTGACGCAACGCCGGTCCTGCTTGCCGATTGGACCCACAGTCTTTCGGACACCATCTACAAGCAATACTTCCAGACAGGCGCCTTCCCACACTGCGTGGACAGTCTTCTAGCGAACGGGTATGGAAGGGTCCAATGTCTCCCCGAGTCCATTCTTCAAGCTGGAACAGGTCTTGGCTTAGACTCTTTCTCGAGCGCAAACACCGGCATGCCTTCGTCTTCTGCACAGGCAATGTCCGGAATGATGATGGGCGGCTCCAGTATGTCGGCAGGCACCGCGATGCAAGAGATGTCGATGGGTGATTCAATGAAGGGTTCCATGACGGAAAGTAGTATGATGGAGTCATCACCAATTCCAATGTTGATGCGGAGGATGTTAGTGAATGATCCGATGACGAGCTCTACGCCATAGAGCAGTGCCATGAATTCACCAATGCCAATGAACTCGATGCCACCCATGTCAGGTATGGCGTCCGAGTCACCATCGATGTCGAGCATGCCTTCAATGTCAAGCATGCAAGCAATGAAAACTTTGAATCCGCACGGGTGTACTCCGCCTATGATGTTCAGACCGGGCTACAACGTCAGCTCGCTTCCGCCTCGAACCTGCTCAAATACGACGTCCTCCTTGTTAACGATTGGCGCGAATCACATGCAAGGATGGCTGGCTCTCAACCTCGTCAACGCAGGTGCAGTCAGCAAGCTAGCGGTCTCGCTTGATTCGCATTCGATGTTTATGTATGCTGCCGACGGGCTTTTTGCGGCCATGCAGGAGGTTAAGGTAAGCTTTACGTCTTTACAGTTCATGGGTCAGGCTGATTTCTTCAGGTGCTCTACCTGTCTGTTAGCCAACGGTACTTAGTAATGATCAAGCTGGACCAGCCTATTAGGAATTATTATTTGCGTTTTGCTATATATCCAACAGGCGACATGCAACAGGTCCTTGAAGGGCAAGCTATTGTGGCATATATTGTAAGTAGCCTCCCAAAGATAAGCGCACAACTTCAAATAGAAGCTGATCGTCTAGATGAATTCAACGGCCCCCGCCGACATAAGAACTATCCGAGATGATCCCGCGCCAGTGTGGACGCTTAAGAACGGCTCAGCAATACCTGGCGCGTCGATACTAGACCCTCTCTCCCTACAGCCATTTGACAGTAACAGGCCCCCCGTTAGGAAATCGGACGTAACCAAGGTCTTTTCAATCAGTCAGACTGGCATTATAACTTGGGTGGTTAATGGTAGCTCATACACCGAGCCTATAACACCGGTCCTTTACGGGAGTTCATCTAATGGTTGGAATGCCAACACCATACTCCATTTGCCATTCAATTCAACGATCGACATCATTATGAAAATCGTAAACAACTCAAAGGATATAGTAAGCCTTCTACATCTCTCTTGGCGTGGCTACATTGCTTCCGAAATGGATAATGCTGACAGTTGATAGGATACAAGATAGGTCATCCTATACATCTTCACGGGTATAAGTTCTAGGTTCTAGGCTCTGGGAAGGGAGCATTCCCTTATTCCTCGGTGACTGATGCGCCTTCATCTGTAATTAACTTACAAGACCCTTCATACCATGATACTACAGACCTTCCCGCCTCCGGTTGGGCTGCTATTCGGTAAGTTTTATGACGTGGCCCTAACAGCGAATGTCCATATATAGCTAATTTAAAACACAGATACAAAGCAGATAATCCCGGAGCATGGCTTTTCCATTGCCATATACAATGGCATCTCGTGGTATGTATACCTATCATCGGCTCCTCCTGCTCCAAAGTTCCCATGAATCTTCGTCACTGACAGGCTCTTCTTCAGAGCGGTATGGCCCTCGTGCTCATTGAGGGCGAAGAGAAACTTCCCGGTATTCTGAAAATGGCAAATGAATCGGTAACTCCCTTGAACCCAAAATCCATGACTTTTGAGGGGAGCGATGCGAGTACAGGCCGAGCAGCTCAAGGCTCCTTTTACATGGTACTTTTTACTTGCCTTACTGGTTTTGCAACGCCCTACGTGGTACATGGCTGAGTGTATGACAGGCAAAGGATTCAAGCGTGCACTTTTCTTGATCTGCGTTGTATTGGTATATAATTAGGGATCGAAAGTTTTTTGACAAATTTCAACAGGCCCTCTCGTGCGCTGAGTGAAGTAGACGATAGGGATCATCATCACCGTTAGAGCTGTCGGCATAGAGTTCAATGACTGCCGTTACGGCATTTGTGCGTGTTTTGCTAATATGCTTGGCATGCCGGAAGGCTATTAAGGCGAAGGATCATCTCGGACAGATGATACGATGTTCTCTTCTCACGCGTCAGATAGAACGCGTTTCTACAAGACGAATCATGGGTTAACATAGGAGATACAGTTACATCTCAACGTAGGTCTTCCTTACCATGGCTGCACCATTTGGTACACCGACCTCCTATGCACGACTAGTCTTTATGCCGCCCATGTCTCTCTGTCAGATAGTGGCAAGTCGAGTCTCATGATAAGCAATCCAAAGCACAGATTTTCTTACTCGGAGGTGTTTACTGAATATCTTCAGGTCCTCGCAAATCTTTTACTTCTGTACGCTGCGCTTTTTATTCTCGGACTGTAGTATCTCTTTTACGATCTGCCTATAACCTCCCATATCGACGAAGTCTTCGAAAAATTCACCTTGGCAATCGTTAAGGCAATGATGGCGATGTTTATGACCGGGCAAGGCATCAATGGCCGTTTTCTGTTGATATTCACATCGTTTCTAGTGGGGAAATGGTAGGCCTTGTTCGGAGAGGGCCGCGTGAAAAGACAGGAAGACTATCTACTACTGGTGTCAACACTTTTATACGCGCGCTTTTCGATGGCCATTCTTTTATCTATATCGTTAGATATCTGCTTGATCATCTACACAGCTCATGCTGTGCAACCGGCCCTTTATCTAGGACTGATGAGAGTGTTCTTATTCGAATTTATTAACTTGGCAATATCATCCTTATCGACATCTACTCGTCTCGCCCTCTGTGTGATTGAGACCGTCAACGTTAGACGCTACACTCGATTGAGTTAACGACAACAGAGGCCAGAGCTTACAACATTGACCGAAGCAACAAGAACGCAGTCTCCACGAGGAATGTCTTGGAACCAAGGTGAAATGAGCATCAATCTCCCGTTAGCGGGTGGTGATCGCGAGGGAGAAGAGACAGTTCAGCTTTGGTGCGGGTACAGGCGATGGAGGATCTATGTGGGCTTGGCTACCGGTAAGCTGGCGGAGGCGTTGGGCCTCAAGCTTCCAGCATCTGCTAACTACTCGTATGAACCAAGACTCGATAAAGACCTTAACCTACCTATCCTATTTCGCCATCTACCGTGCATCCTACGGCATCCCTGTACAATTCATTTGCGAGATCTTCTTCATCGTTCAAGCTCGAACAAAAGAACTGCAGGATCTCATACGGCTTGAGAGTACTTTGCGGTATATCAACGAGTACTCGACCGATCCTGCGATGGAATAAATTGCTGACCAGGACTCCTGCACGATCTGCTGCGAGAAGATGAAGCAGCAAGAAAACATCTCAAACAAGAGGTCAGCTAGTTTTGCCTAACGATGGAGGGTGAGAATATGCAAAGAAACACTCGGCGGAAGATCAGCCGAAAAGGCTACCATGTGGACACATCCTTCATTGGGGATGCTTGAAGAGATGGTTTGAAATAAAGAGCACTTGTCCTGTTTACCGAAGACCTGTGAAAAGGATTAATTAGGCACGGGAGTATATATTCCGCATCTTATGAAACGTTCTGACCGCAGTAGCGACAGACACTGATTGTAAAAGACGGGCTTATGCTCCCGCCATTGAGTAGCTACACTGCTGGGACAGTCTGACTTGCTATTGAAGGTGCTCAAGCATCTCTCAAATCATCTTGATTGCCTAAGTAGCTGCTCATCCCCACTTGGATGCCGCCATGCCCATCTCGATAGCCCTGAGAAAAGTTGAGACCCGTGTGGTGGAATTTGTCCAGACACTTGATCCGCAAGATCGCTGAGTAAGTTAGACATGATAAGATAACGTTAAGGCGTCGGGATTCGTAATAAAAGTGCAGAAAATGGGTGGGTGGGAGATTGCAAGAATGAGATGTTTTTGCGTTCTTTTTGCGTTCTTTTTGCGTTGTTTTCGCGTTGTTTAGCTCCTCTTCGAATGTGATGACGTTTTCTTTTTCTTTGGCCCGATTTCGGGGTTTGGCGTCGTTTTAAATTGACTGCCTTTTCTTCTTGCGCTCAGTTTCCCCACAATAGACCTTTCTCCACTTCATCCGATTTCAAGGCCCTCGGTCCAGCTGGATTCTCGACATCCGTTCGTGATGCAACGAATATCTGTATACACCCCTCCGCTCTCGCTAACCATTGTTTCGTCTATTTCTATCGGCATCGCTGCTTTGTTCTCTTTATGGATCCTCTTTGATATCATTTATCGGCGGGGATGGAAATCGATGATGGCAGTAATGTGCGTAACCTCCTCGTCCTTCGCATTTCATTCCCATCAGACTCCGCTTATGCGTGGCGAACTCGGTAGGATCCCGGTCTATGTCGTCAACGCGCTGTACCTGGCGCCTCTGACGCTGTGGACGTACCTCAAGTACGGTAGACCGACCAATGCGACGACCGCCCCAAGCCAGGAGCAGGGTGGATGTTCCCGCCACTGGAAAGAAGCCAGTGTTGTGGAACAGGATCTGAGTAGTTCTGAAAGACGCCTGGATGATGAAGGTGGACCAGATTCGGTGCTGTATCACGTCAACGGGGATGAGTCGCACCAGCATCACAACATGTCGGGCCACGGTCATTCCCACGAGAAGCCCGGTCGACCAATGTTTGCTACAATTACCATTGCCGTCTGTCACTGCGGTGCTGGATGCGTACTTGGCGATATTATCGGCGAATGGCTTATTTACCGAACTGGTGCTGAGATCAACGGCCGAGCTTTGTAGGTCGAATATATAGTAGGTACGTTTGTTGCATTCAAATCGAGATGTACAGAAAGGATCGACTTTGATTTGGTCCGGCTGTGTGACATAGCCAGCGTGATCTTGGAACTAAAAAAGAGATTTCTAACCCGTCGAGTAGATTTCGGATTTGCCCTTCTTTTTGGCATCTTCTTCCAATACTTCTCCATCGCTCCCATGTCCGGCAATTATGGACCGACGACCATCTATCGCGCGGCAAAAGCAGATTTTCTCTCCTTAACCTTTTTCGAGGTTGGCTTGTTTGGATGGATGGCAATATTTCAAATCGCTATATTTGAATGGAGGTTAGAGATGAACACAGTGACGTACTGGTGGATGATGCAGGTATGCCCCACGTTGAGAACAGCCAATATGATTTGAGTCGCTCTGATATTGTACAGGTGGGAATGTTTCTGGGGCATTGGACGGCTTTTCCAATCAATTGGTGGTTGATAAAGAAGAACATCAAAGAACCGTGCGCTTGAAAGTCTTCAATAATCCTCGCAGGCCACCTATGACTTCGATACGGAAGTCATCATCCCACTCCACGCCTTCTCAAACCCTACCAATGACGCCGCGTGGTTGTACAGCGCTCTAAGGGATCAAGCTCTCGTAGTCAATTCTGGCGAGCAAGTCATAGAAATACGGGTGCAAGAACACCCTGTTCAAAGTACATAAAGCATGCGGTGCGTGAGAACGAGATTCATGTAACATAGTGTTGAATTTTCCATTCTTGATCATAAGATCCTACCGGTAATCTAACTTTTCCATCACATCCTCCCATTCCTGCATGCAGAAAACTACTATCATGTGACTTAGCATCCTTTAACTCAGAACAGGCGGCTTTATTATCCACGAGTACGAAAGGATGTAGGTAATGCAGGTGCTGGTTTTTGTGCCTCGTAATACATCTTAAAACGATAGGGTCTACTTCATAGCTTGCATGTACGCAAAATTGCCTTAGGCCGCCCAAGCTAGGCTCTTTTTATCTACCACATCTATGCTCAGACTTGCTAGTTATACGTTGTAAATGGGTGCAAGGCTCCCTATCCAAGGTGCTCTTCCCTGGAGGTGCAAGCTAGCTCCGATTTTACCTGATCCAAAGCTGTGAAAATCTTGTTCATTTCTCTGCAGTATTTGTCTGCATTGCTTTTCGATTCCTCAGCTGTTAGCTTCCACTCGCCTATGTGCTTCTCGAATTTTCCGTTATCCATCTGCAGCTGCTGGATGGTGACTTTCAGTTCACTAGTCTTTAGTTCAGCTGCTCGTCTCCTTTCCGACTCTATAGCAACCCGACATTCCCATTTACTAATTTCGCGAGTTAACCTAACGTTATTTTGATATAGGTCGTTAATCTTTGTAACAAAGCTGACTTCCGGTTTAGGAAATTCCAGAAACTTGTAGGCAGTTAGCTAAACGTCGAATTAATAAGAATGAACAGCGCGTATAGACTCTTCCCCATCTTATACCGGAAATTCTGATTAAAACGGGGCCTTCTAGATAGCTATAAATGATTTATTAATACTATTATATAAATCCTTAAGCTGGCCAATCAAAAGGTCACTTAGATTTCTTAAGAATAGGTACTCCTTTTCGTCCAGTTTTTCCTACGTATAAGGATCATCCGCGTTGGTTTTAAGCCGCACCTGCGACGTTCTATTATGATTCTGAGCCTTCTATCTTAGCTCGTGTTAGTAACGGCTAATTATAAAAGATGACGGCTCTTATAAATATACGCTGATAATTTCTCTCTATATTTCTTGTTCTACTCCGTTCGCTTTATATTATTAGGTCGACGAGAGGCCATTTTATCTTTAAACCGTTTATAGAGTAAATTAATTAGAATTCTAAAAGGAGTTACCAGCTATTATTCTAGTGAACTTAATATTATTAATTAAAGAATCTGGGTATAAACAGAAGCTGGAATAGACGTTAGAAGTATTTAACTCTTCGTAGGGCTCCACTTCTAGCACCCTCTTTTAGGGAGCTAAAATTGGAGCCCTAGTGCGAAGGAACAGAGGTAAAAATATAGATACTTGTATTAATTAAAGGTTTATTCTAATCTATGCTAAAGTCCTACTATTATTACAAGTCGACTATAGGCTATATAGACCTACTCTAAAGTTACAGTCTTAGGGCCTAGTAGCTTACCTATTGAATAGAAAGATTTCTATATATATCGTGTATATAGACGTGAAGCTTAAGAGTATTCTATAAATGTAACGTATTTAATTCGTCTATCTATGAATTTATATATAATAAACTCTTATCCCGCTTTATAAAGGTTAGTAAACTACCTTTTAAGCTCTAAGCTACTGAAATATAGTCTTATATTACTAGCTCTCTAACTGCGGGCGCGGAACTATCACGTGCTATAACGGAAGAATAATAGGCTACGGGTCGGACTTATTAAGTAGTCTTAGGTCGATTGATATAGGAAGTTCAGAGTTAATTAATAACACCGGCGTCAGGTTATTAAGTACGGTCTTGTCCGAGGTCTAATTAATAATTAAAAGCGGGCTTTTAAAGCCTGTAAAAGATACTACTAATGAACTTCGCTTCTCCTGATTTGCTATTAAGTCGATTGAAGGAAGAGAGTAGCTTTGACTAAGGCTATTTTTATCTTCCAGTCTTACTAGTCCCGTAGGAATGATAAGGTCGAGTATCTTAAGTATTAGCGAGCCTATTATTTCATTAATATACTTATAAGGACTTTCCCTATTTAGGAGGTTATAATAGTACTCTAGCTTAACGTTCACGCTAAGGAAAGCCTTTATATTTAGAGAAGACTAACGTGTTAAGTGACGCCTTTTAATTAGATCGAGCTTAATACGCTTAACGTAATATATATCCTGATAGTAATACTAAAGATCTTGAATCAAGTCGAAAGAAAGTATATAGCGTAGATTAGAATATAAGATAACCTTACTTTTACCTAGTTCTATAGATCGGTTATACCTATCTTCTAAATACTAGAAATATTCTTATAGGTACTCTTTCCAGCTCTATTTAACGAAGAATTAATAGAAACGTTTCGTTAGTAAGAGCTTTAAATCGAAGAGATAGAAGAGATACTACCTAGTAGTAATAAGAGTTCAGCGGAAGATAAGTAGATTATATTAAACTAGGAGTATCTTAAGGTTAATAAGATAGCGTTAATAATACTTAAACCATCCGGCCCTACTAGTAATCCATTCGTCGTACTGAAAATAGAACTTAGCAAAGTTGTATTTCCTTTTAAGGTCGCCCTTATAGTAATAGTAAATATATTCCTACCTATCGCTAATACTAATACTATAGAATCGAAGGGTATCTAGTTAGCTAGTCCGTAACAACGGGGTATTAAAGAAATGAGAAAGGAGAAGACGAACTAATCTATATCCCTCGCATATTAGGGTACAGGGTAATGACCGTTTTCAGGCCGCAAGCTTAGATGATAGGCTACCCGCGGATTCTCTATATATAATATGATTATGTCCTGAAGTACGCTACGGCCCTGTACACTGCGGAGGGGAATGTTAAGGAAGAGTAAAGATGCTAGCTAATCACGTAGCGGATCTAAATAGCGAATCCGGTTGAAGTAGCTTAATAGACTTACGATTTAAGTTACTTTATCCTCCGTGTTTAAGGTAATCTTACGTGATTAAATCTACTACCATTCGCTAAGCTCCTTAGACACGAGCTGGCGTTTCCGCTAGTATAGTTCCTCTCGTCAAGCCTAAGCTAGCTAGGCTTCAGCTTCTAACATAATACCCTGAAGCTTATCCCCTAGTATTTCGATCTCCTTATTAATAGAGACGAAGTTAGTATAATTATCTAGGTTAGCTTCCACTTTTACGGGTAGCGATTATAATAGCTAAGGATAGTAATAGAGTAATAGCCTACGAAATCCTTTAAGATAAATAGTATAACATTTCTTATTCTAGTAGCTAGCTATCCCGTCTATAATACTCAGCTTAGGCGCGTATAAGTTAAAGAAGGTATCTATATTATTATAGCCGGCGAATTTCATCCTTTCAGCGATTAAGTAGCTATTATCTTTAGTTAAGTTAATATTTCTTAATAATTATATTTCATTTATAAGAACTTACTATCGGCTTTAATAAGGGCTTCTCTTTAGATATTATATATCCTAATGTTTTCCTCGTACCTAGCCCGATGTCCTAGATCTACTATTTAATTACTAAAGGAGCTCGCTCTATAAATCTTTCTAGTAGGTCCATCCGTAGATACTATCTAGAAGAAAGGTACACGAAGTATATCCTTCCTGATTCGAAGGTAGTACAAGGACCTATCCGGAGGTAATAGAATCGCCTCGATCTCTTTAAAAGACCTATAGTCCTAGAAGGCGTAATCCGCGAGGGCGATTACTAATAAAGGTAGTACTAGGTTTATAAATAGCGGCTCTATATCCTTATATATACTATACTATAACCTAGAATTATATTGGAATAATTAATAAGGATTACCCCTAATTATAATTTCGAAGCTTTAAATAGTAGAGTAACCTTTTATATAATATTTATAAAAAACCTTTTACGTCCCTTATAACTCGTATACTAATCTCCGGCTCTCCTTTTTTATTCTTAAATACGGCGAAGTCGATTATCTACTCGTAGCGTAAGCGCGATACCCGACAGCTTTCTTAATCGGTAGTACCTTAGAGGATTACTCCACTTACCTCGTATAATAGTCTACGGCCGGAGCCTCTACGTATATTAGATTTAAAATACTCGCCTACTCGCGCTAACGAGTAGATGAATAGTATATAGGTAGCGTGATCCTATATAAGGATCTATTTATATCTATATTAATGCTAATCTTTCTACTATATATACTTAATAATAATAATGAAGTAGTTTACTATTATAAAGTACTAAGTTCGCTAAGTCGTTGAAAGGTTAAACTTCTTACGTAGCTTAGTTTATATATACTAGTAAGACTATTAGACCTTACGGACGGGAAGGAAGGATAGAGCGAAGCTCTAGGTATAAATAAAATAGATTAACTTTAATACCTTAAGAGGGATCTTATTATTACTAGGCCGTCGCTTCTAACTAGCGCTAAAGTCTATCCACTTTTAAAGTATAGTATATATAGATAGTTCCTTCTTACTAGTATTACAGCCGCGTATAATATCCTTTATAAAGTACTTTACCATTTTTATAATATAAGAGCTAGTACTAAGGTTCCTTCTAACGTACCTAGTCTACTAAGATAAGATACCGTTAGTAAGGGTTATATAATATTTCGTAGTAGTAAGACAAGATATAAAGACTTACTTATCCTAGAGGACTAGTATCTAATTATAGTTGATTTTAGTACTAGACTTAAGGTACTTAGATACCTTATCGCTATTAATATTAGCCTTGATTAAGGACTCTAGACTATTCGTTTCCGTATTATTAAAGAACTACGCTACAGTCCTCTTTTTCTATACTATTAGAGTCGAGGTCAGGGCGAGAATTATAGTAAGACGAGAATACCCTAGCTACTAAGACGTATAAAGCGAATAGAGGTAGAGGCCGTAATATATAGAGTAGATATAAGATGATAACGTATACAATAGCGTATTTAGTACACAGATAAGTTACTACAGGCCGCAGGTAGTTTAAAGTGAAGGGGAAGAGCAAGAGCGAAAGAGTAAGAGGGTAAGAGTAGAAGATAATATAGTAGGCGGTTGATAGAGCTATAACCGGCTCCTCTAATTAGTATCTAAAAAGAGCTGAATTAACACTCTTGTTTAAACTTATCAGAGAGTATGACTAGCTAAAGAGTAGGAAGTAGTTAAGGGGGAGTACGGGGGAGTAGCAAGGGAGTACAAGGGAGTAATAAGGGAGTAGGGGAGAGTAGCGAGGGAGTATAGGAGAGTAGAAGGAGAGTAGATAGACGAAATAGTCATTAGTAGGAGAGTAAAGCGGCGGCACCTAAGTTAGCCAGCGGTTACGTGTTAGCCTAGGTTAGGGGATACTATATATATATATATATATATTTTTATTTAAAAAAGATATATATTTATAAGAATATCTTTAAAAAAGAATATATTTATTAATTTTAAAAATTTAAAATTTAATAATATTTTTATTAATAAATTAATAATTTTAATTAAATAATTTTAAATAATTTTATTAATAAATTTAATTTATTATTATTTTTTTTTTTATAAAAAATAAAAAATAAAAAATAAATTAATTAATTAAAAAAAGTTAAATTCTAAATTAAAATTAAAAAAATTAAAATTAAAATTAAAATTAAAATTTTTTATTTATAAAATTAAAAATAAAAATAAGAAATAATCTATATTATAATAAAATACTCGCTCTTTCCTACTTCTAGGTTAAGCGCGGCCCTGTTAGGTTTAGCGTAGCCTCTTCAGGTAAGGCGCTAGGCATCGCTCTACCCGCCGCTTTCTTAAGGTATAAAGACCTGTACCCCTTACTATTTTCCTACTTATCTCTTCATCTTTCTTTTATATCTCCTTACTATCTCCTCCCCTTGTTCTCGTATTATAAGGATCTACGTAACCCCCCCCTTTACTACCTAGCTAGCTTCTACTAACTATAGCCGATTATTATACTTTAATATTTGTATAAGGCATTTTACTGATGACCTTTCCCTTCGGGATTACTTTACTATACCTCTTACCCTCGCCAGCTTCTAACCTGCCCACTTTCGCCTACGGCTAGAGATAAAGGCGAACCCTCTCTTTCGCTACCTCATATCTTGTCGCCCGCGCTGCAGCTCAGCTCAGCTCCGCTCCTAACGCACGGAGATAATTCCTTTTTCGACCATGCTGGAGCGCCTTATTGCTTAGATCTGCCGGTCTAGACCTTTCTGCCTCAGCCTTCCTGTGCCAGCTACTATTTCACCACCACTCAGCTGATCTGCGACTCTGCGACGACATTGGTGGGAAGATTCAGCTTGCGGCGAGTATTCTAGGGCGAAGTAACTCTCTGACCCGAAGATGGCTACCACATGACCAATGAAAGAAATACCTCCCTATACGTCTGCCTGGCCGCGTGGATAGGAATCGCCCCTCTGCCGTAATCGGGTGATATAGCATAAGGGGGGGGGAGGGGCTGAGTATAAAGCTGAGCAGCGGCGGTAAGCTAAAATCAAGGAATGGAATCTCCTCGCCTTAATTAATAGTACTCTTTCCGTATCTGTCTAACTACGCCGACTAGGTTCCCGCATTCACCTTATTCTAGTAACGTGGCCTTGAGACGGTGATCTTACTTTTCGCTATAAATCGGAGAGGATATAATGCCTCTAATCTATTATAGAAGTTCTAGCATGTAAGGCTTAGGTAGCTATAGCTAATATAGCTCCATAATTAGATATCTTCAAGGGGCGTAGTAAAGACTTAGCTAGTATAGATATAGATTAAATATAAGGTAATAAGGATTAAGAGACTATACTAGTATATACTATAGGATATAAGTTAGATTAATAGAGACTAAGAGGTAATAGCTAGAGATTAGTAATTAAGACTATTAAAGAGGAGTAGGTAGTAGGTATAAGAATAGGAGAGATAGTACTAAGGTAATATCTTTAACATTTTATTTTTTAGAAAGAGTATAGATATAGTACTACTACTATATATATAACTTAGAAGCGCTTATAATCCTTATCTTATCTTATTTTAAGTATCTTAGATTTCTAACTTCTAACTTCTTATATAGCTTCTTTATCTATATTTACGATATAATAATATTAATTAATTTAGATTCTATTTATTTCTACTAACCTTCTAGTAAAGCTAATTCAACTAGTAAAAGACTATTAATAGCGTTAGTTAGTAATATTCCCGTTATTTATAAAGAGGGATATACTCCTATACTTATTAGATCTAAGGGCGGATAGGATAGATTACTTAATAACTATAATCTAATTAAAGTCCTTAATTTAACTAGCTTATTATTAAAGGATCCTCTTAATCTATTATCCTCTAAGTATATAATAGATCTTAAAGGTATTAAATTATACGCCGGAGATAATATTCGCTATCTTTACTTTTTATAGGCCTTTAATAATAGCTCTAGCTTCCTTAAACAGACTCGATCTTAGTAGTATCCGTAGTAGAGGTAGTGGAGAGGAAGATAAAAACTTATTATTCTTTAAGAAACTAATACTTAGTACCGGAGAAGTATAAGAGTTATAATAATCAGGCTTAAGACTAGGTAAAGATAAGGATACGAATACGGATAGCTGTAGTAGCGTCCGCTCTAGAAGCGGCGGCTTGACTTCTAAATAATACGGGAGATATTATATCCTTAATACTTTACAGACTTCTATAGTAGGCTTAGAAGCTGGATATAACCCTTAAAACCCCGCTAGTAGATCTTAGTACTAATAGATAGCGCCTGTTTAGATGTTCTATCCTCCGCGAGAAGATAGAAGATCCTGTCTCTAGTCCTCCTCCTCCTCTACTTCCTATTACCTTCTCCTCGTCGATAAAAGATATAGAAATTAGATTTAAAAATATTAAGCCTTATTAATCTTATAAGGGGGAAGAGATAGAGGATAAAGAAGCGAGTTATAATATAGATAATATTATCTTATACTCTCTCTAATCGCTTATTACGTCGCTAAATCCTAAGCTAGTACTAGTTTCGTAGAGGTCTCCGCTCCGAGAAGACGCCGTAGGATTAGCGGTAGATCCGGCTGGCTTCCTATGAATATAGAGTCTAAGGAGCCTTATAGACGTTAAGCCTATAATAGTTATAGACTCTACCGATATTTAAGGTTCCTCTAAGCGTATAGTAGATAGTACAGGTTTAAATAAGAGCGGAGAAGGTATATATAGGTTAGAAAAGGCCTGGCGTATAGGTTAGTACGTAGATACTAGTCCCTACGGGTACGTTTAATAACTCTAGAAAGACGCGATTATAATTGATAAGATAGATAATATTAATAATAACTTAAGCGACCTCGATTTCACACGGATCCGATCGTAACCTAAGTCTGTCTTCAGACGGCCTTCCTGTTCGCGAAAATTTCCGTAATATTGCCTGACTCTGATACTAGACTATTTTGAAACCGAACCATATCCCTGGCACAATTTCCAATAGGCCCTAATAGGCTTGCTTCTCCCTGAGGAAATAACGCTTCTTCTTATGACTTCTATAATTCGCAGCACTCTATTCTGTAACGGACTAGAGAACATTGTATGAGCGTTGCCTCATGGATTGCTTATGTATAGTTTAGGCAGATAGCTCGCACGTTCCTGTCATCCATACTTAGCTTTTATTCCTCTTGAAGTATCAGAAGGGCTCACCGGTCAACAGATACCTCGACTTCCCCTCCTGGCTTTCTTGGTATATATTGTGTTCCTGGAGATGGGTTGAGTAGTAAATACGCTCCTCTGTGATTTGCGAGGTGGCAGTTAAGATAGCTCATGCCAGGAATCCTCCTAAGAGAATATATGGAGAACGCCTCTTGGCGTGCATGTTCAAGCTGTCCATGATTATGTAGTGGTTGGAGTCATGTCGCCATGTCGCTATGAATTTCCCTGCGAGAGTAGTAGCCACAAGAACCACTGACTGTATAATGACCTCGGACCGACAGAAAAGTGTGGAGCTGCAACTTCCTTGAATTGGAAATGGTCTCATGCCGCCTCCAAGCAAGGATGTAGCTCCCTCGTCGTTGGCCTCGCACGTGCCAGAAGTCCTGAAGACTTCGGCAGTGGAGCTGGCAAGGAGGTATTAGCGATAGAAGAGGTCAGCAAGATTGCTGGCAAGCAAGAGGTTACTTGGCCAAATATGTCAGATAGAAAGCCGCCCCGGGGTTCGCTCATTGGGCTTCTCAGTGCTCGCTGTTACAGTAGACGGCTGGATTGGCTAGATAAGTTCAAGCTCAGAATCAAAGCGTCGAAAAAGAAGACGCGTTGTATGAAGGGTACTTCGTCACCCATCGCGAAGATGTTTGGGCACAGAATTGATATTAGTGCGAAGACTTTCTACCTAGTTCGAATAACCGGGAAAGTGCGTGCTCTATTGATTCTGGGTGATCCTTCAGCCTTATTCACGATGTATCTCCGCGTTAGGTGAACATGCTCTTGGGCCTAATATTAACGCGAATATATTTCCGTTATCGTTAAAATTATCGGAAAGTTTAGATGGAGACTCAGGTAAAATGGGCCCAGTTGGCTAAGTTCTGAAGGTCGGATGCCGGCTACTCTATATGAGGATAAAGCTGTGCTGACATAGAGCTACATCCGAGCAGGAGGTTGTTCATTGGTGACTGGATCTCAAAAGTTATTGGCAAATGGAATGTCGAGAAGTGATGGCTTTGAAGGCAGAAGCAAGCGAAAACGGCCATATGGTCGCAGGTATCGCACGTAGTTTGCGCTTTCGCCCCGAGTAGCCACGTATCAAGCCTCGCCATCTACTAAGTCAAGCTTGAATCCACCTATACACCCTTTCTGAAATAACCCCTCCGGATTATACCTCCTACTCACTCCCTGCAAGAACCGCCAATTCTCCTCACCATACCCTAAAAATGGCCTCTGCCACTCCGCGCAATAATTTAGGTATCGATAAGGGTGATCCGTTTTATTAATCGTTGTAAAGGCGTCAATCTGCTCAACGGTGCGGCGGGTTATCGTCTTGATGAAATCATCGTCTCGGCGTTCGTCCTAATTAACCGTGAAGATCACGATAATGAGAGACTCATGAGTGTAGTCTTGTAAACCTAGCGGAGTAGCATCGCCCTTGCGTATCTAGTCCGATAGAAGCGGTTGTAGGACGACCGTCCAGAGTAAACCTTTTACTTTGATACGGCGAATCGAGGTGATAGTATCGCAATAGGCGGTGTGCGTAGCAGAGATAGTGGCGGGGTTATTTTTGATAGTCGTAGTAGCAAAGAGCTGGCGCCTGCCCGGCGGGTTCAGCGCATTCATCTCGTCGGTCGCACTGGTAAGACTGCGGACCTTGTAGGTACTCCAGAGGCGCCAAAGCGATGAGAACGAAGAAGTCCTCCAATAGGTGGGCCATTTTTTCTCGTTCTCAGGGAGCTTGGTGTAGACGAGATTCACGGAGATGGCCTGGACGCCGAGCTTCGGAATATAAGAGAAGCAGGCAAGGGGACCGGCGGCATGGTTGTCGTATGTGGTGCGTGTATCGCTCGTACCTGCTCTGCTGACAGATTCGTGGAAAGCCGCGAGTACTTTGGCGGCTTGGAAGGCGGGTATATAGAGGAAGCCGCTCTAGATTTTAGTAGAGGGGAAACTGCGGGCCGTAAAGCGTGTGACGATGCCAAAGTTGTTGGAGCCGCCTTTGAGGGCACGCCAGAGGTTGGAATTATTTGATGCGGAGGCTATAGTGACCTTACCGGAGGCGAGGACGATTTCGTAGCTGAGGATATTGGAACAGACAAGGCCGAAGCGGGGGGAGAAGAAGGAGAGACCGCCTGTTTATGCCTTTGTGTCAGCTATAGAACAAAGGAGCAGTGGAGACGTTGGCCGAGGTCTCAGGGGTCTGACTCGAAATCAAATTGGCAAAGATTGGCGAGGATAGACGTGAAACGCAGAAGCTTACCACCCAAAGTCAAGCCGCCCACCCCAACAGCAGAGTTCCTGCCTCTAATAACAGCGAGACCCTTCTCGTCTAGAGCTTTAGAAACATCTATCCACTTAGCGCCAGTTCCTATGATCACACTCGATTCATCCTTAGAGGGTATCACCTCGCAAAAGAGACGAAGATTAATCAGAATACCTCCCTTGATGCTCACAGCACCAGCAATCGGAGAGTGACCACCGCTGCGAATAGTGAAAAGTCCTTCGGGCTTCTCCTTACCCACTTGCTTTCTCTGTCTGTCATACTCGCGTTTAATGATATTGACGGCTGTGCAGAGCTGCTAAACGTCGCGGGGTCGGACGACACATGCTGGGATTACTTCGCACTCCTGCTGAGCCCAGTAGGAACCCATTAACTGTTTGAAGGCAGCGGTATCGTGCGGGAGGACGACACTATCAGGCAGTGCCGATGCAAGACCTTTGCCGAGCATGGTAGGCTCTGATAATCTGTTTATAAGGTCCAGCTGGCCAGACTCCTTGATATCTTATAGAGTTTGAGAAGTTCGTTGACAACGCATGATAATAGAGAATATGATGAGAAGCGTCGTTGCAGTAAATGCGGCAAGCAGCTGAAAGTCCATAATGTCAAGTGTTCGTACCGAGACCCGCGAGAATTAGAAGGCAGGTCATCAAGAGCTTAAGGCGTCAGCCTATCATAAAGTGACGGAGATGGTATTAGTACGAGAAGCGGGATAGCTAAGGAGGCGTAATAAAACAGAACTAAACTATACAAGTAATCAGAGACATAGCGTATCATAGATGAGCTACATACTTACTTA
>JAABUL010001870.1_pt1 | contig 37447 bp, 12 predicted proteins | sample 5559151 | NCBI WGS metagenome assembly JAABUL01 (sample SAMN10711876, study PRJNA513368) | rock metagenome | isolation source: Antarctica rocks | place: Antarctica: Victoria Land, Pudding Butte sud | reverse complement strand
GAAGTAATTTAACTAATTATAACTTTTATTTTAACAAAGTTTATATAAAGATTTAGTTCTAATACAATAACTTCTAGAAAGATAGTTTCTTTTATATTAAATTTGCATTTATAAATATTTATTTGTAGTTTAGCTTTGCGTAGTTATTTTAATACTAGCTTAACGTAATTTCTATATTTCTTTTTTGTTTTGCTATAAATAAGAATGTTATTTAAATAAACTTAACAAAAGTTATTTAAAAAGTTTTATAAAATATTATTTATATATTATTGAAAAAAGATTAATTTATTAGTTAATTTAAAGAGTAGTATCTTGTATTTATATGCTTTTAAAGCAATAATAAAGATAATATAATTCTTGTTATTAAGATGCATTTAAAGTTTGTTAAACGCTAATATAATATTTAGTTTAATTAGATACTTGCAATTAACTATTTTATTAATAATCTTATCTATTAAAAGTAACGAATATTTATTTCTTTTAAAAATAATATTTAGCTTTTAATAGTTTACGCAAAATTGAAAATCTTTATTCGCTTTAAAAGTAAATAGAACTAAGAAAGAGTAAAGAATCTAATTAGAAATAATAAATTTCTTTGACAAATTCTTGTTTAAATACTTCTTTACTTTTAGAAGTTTAACAAAAGATATTTGATATACTTAATAGCGAAAAGATATTGAATTATTAGTTAGTTTAATCTTATAATTATAGAAGTAATTTAAAGATAGTTTATTCGATTGTGCTCGATTAAAAATATCTAGAAACTTGTAATATTTCGATAACAATTTAACTTTAATGTTTTTCAAATTCTAAATTATCTTATTAATAGAAAAGATATTTAAAGCGTTCAAATTGCACTAAGTATTGTACGCGATTTCTTTATTAATATTTGTTATAAATAAAGCAAAAACTTTAATCTTATTTTTCTTTGAATAATTTAATAAAGTTTTGAACAAAGCAATATCTATACTTTGAATTAAGAATAATTCTTTCGAGATAATAAATAAAATAAATTGCTTAAACATTCTAGAAGCTTTATTTTAAAAAGTAGAAGAAAATAAAAATAATTGCAATTAACTTGATTGTTTTGAATTAAGTAAAATTGAAAAAATCGAAACAAAAGTATTTAATTGATTCGAAAAAACAATAATATTTTTTTGCATATTTAATAGTATTTTGTTTTTATTTATTTAGAATTTATTCAATATAACTTCGTGATAATTAATATCAGCTATTAGTATAAAAATAGTTAATTTTTTATAACTTTTAATAATAAGATTAAGTAGAATTTTATAAGTAATAGTCTTCTTAAATATCTTTTTATTATATTCTTTTATTAACTTCTTTTTTGTTAATAAGATAGATTGAATTTCAAGCTCTTTATATACTTTATTAACTAGATTTATATATATAATTATATAAACAACTAAATTACTATTTATTAGAGAATAAAGATTAAAAGATTGATTTTGCAAGATAAGATACGCGTCAATTAGAAACGACTTTTCAAAATAATTTTCTTTTAATAAATTTTTGTTTAGATTATACAAAGATATAATCTTTACTTTAGTAATTTTTAAAAAAATAATTAGTTTTTTGAATTAATATTTGAATCGAAATTGAAATTAAAGCGATTGTACTTATTGTTAATTGCATTGATTTTAATAAAATAATTTAAGTACTCTTTAAAGTTATAATTTGTTTTATAATATATAAAGCATGTTTTAACTAAAATGATTGCTTTTTTGACGTTAATTAAAACTGCAACGTGTAACTTGAATTAATTTGATTTCGAAGCAAAAGATTGAATAATAATTATTGCTCTAAAAAAGATAACTTTAGAAAGATTATTAGTATGTTTAATAACTTTTTTCTTAATCTTTTGAATAGCTCGTTGTTTATTATTTAAATAAATTAGATAAACTTGAATATTTGACAAATTAATAAGCTAAGTTATTTAAGTTGTTTAAAAATATTATAGACGTAAGTTTATCTTATTTTTTAGATCGACAATTAGTTGTTTCTTTTAATAGTTCAAATATAAAAATAGTCTTTGAAATTGATTGTAGAATTTGTTGAATTTCTTGAATCTCTAAACTAGATTCAAATACTCTCTACGAAAGTTATTCTTTTTATTAGAATTATCAAATAATTGAACTAACTTCTTCAATAAATTATCAATTGTTAGATAGAAATTAAAACAATTTAATTTATGTTTAATCTAAGTAACATTAGCAACTTTATTAAATAATCTAGAATGTACGTAGCTTAGCTTGTATTGTTTGTTTGAAAAGAGTTTGACGTTTATTTTTAATTTGTTTCGTATACTATTAGATTAGTTCTCTCAAGTAGAATTCTTTTTATTAAAGAATATAAATGAATTGAATATTTTTTAATATTTAGAATGTTTTGAATAATTGAAAATTAATAAAGCGATAATTGAAGTAACAACTTGAGTTTGTAATTTAACTCTTAAATTCTTTGCTTCTTTATTAAGTGCTTAACATCGAGTTAGCAAAGCTTTTATAGTAATAATAAAAATTATAGTCTTGATTTCTAACTTAGTATTTGAAGAAATGTGTTGCGAATTAACGACAAATAAGTTAGCTTTAGAAGCTTTAAAATATCGATTTTAAAAGTTTTCGAAGCGCTTAATAGTAAGTGTTTTTTTAAACACAACAAAAAAGATAAAATTATATAAATAAATCAAGAAAAATAAGATTAATAATCGAGCGAAGAGCGATGCTTAATAGTAAAAATAAATAAAAAAGCAAATAAGATAATGTTTTTCTTTAACAAAGAAAATAAGATTTTTGTTTATTAATATAATTTGAAGATTCTTTTAATCGATTTAATTCTTTAGCAATTTATAAAAATTTATTTATTGTAATTCTATTAATTGAGTTAAACTATACGTACTTAATAAGCGATAAGTTGACTAGCAATTCAAACAATTTAGTTTTTTACTAGTTGTTAATTTTATTAATCTTTTGATATAGTTTTAATTTTTCAAGTTGTTAATTATTAGATAAACAAATTTCTTTAAATTCAATTTGTTTATATAAGTATGTTAAATAAGTATAGAATTAGTATTATGTAATTAACGAATTCTTAATATAATATTAGAATTGTGTCTAGAATATACAATTAAGAAAAGTTAGAGTTAATAGTGTTTAATCTTTAAAGATAGCTATAACTAAATATTAAAAATATAGAAGAAGATTTATACAAAAGCTTCTATTTATATAATATTTAGAGATTGCATTAAACTTAAAAGAAATGTAATATAATATAAGAAGAAAATAATATAAATAAACAAGATGTTGATGCATAATAAAGAGAAAGAGTGTTAAGAAAATTAAAAGACTTGAATAAAGACTTGATTAAAGACGTTGATTAATCTTATAAAGCTAAGATTAATTTGATTCTAATATTATTAATAGCTAAATTATGTTAGACTAACATAATTTATATTAAACTAACTTAGACTAGATTAACTTAGACTAGATTTGTAACAGATTATTATAATAATAAGTTGTAGTTTATTGCAATGTCGAAGAATATATAAATTATAGCAACTAAAGTATAAATTAGAAGTATGCAGATAATAATCTTAATTACAACTTCGTTCTTGTTGTATGCTTAACAAGAGACAAAATGCGTAATATTTTATATTATTTAGTTCTTCAATATATTATCAAAATGTTTAAAGTAATTGAAATTAAAATTGAAAGCAATACAAGTTGCTAAATTATTATTTAATATAGTACAAAGTATAAAATTCGATAGATTACTTTGTAAAGTACTCAAAATATCGACGTTTGCTAGTTTATTAATTATAAAAGCTGCGAGAATAATCTTATATATATACGTTAAATTGTTTTTTGTTACATTTTAATTATTATCTTTAGACTTATTTTTAATATCTAAGATAATATTTTTGCTATTTAACAACGAAGTAAGTAACTTAAAAATAATAGTATCGAATCTATTAAAAGTAAAGTTCAAGAATTTAGTTTATTGCGTTAAGATTTAAACATTAAATAAATTTTCGAGCGTTATATCACTTATAGTTTCTATAAACGTAATTGAAAATCGCAAGTAAGTTAAGATTTAATTAGTATAAATAAAACAAATAGCAAACGTTAAAATATTATAAAAATTTTGCAAGTCGATTATAACAACTTTAAGAGAAATATTTTGAAGATTTTTATTCAATAAGTTTAAGTTAAATAAATCAACAAACAATAGTCTTGACATAGTAATATTGTTCAATATTCTTAATAGTTGAAAGTAAGTTACACTTGCAATATTGAAAGAATTAAGATTATTGTTTTTAAACAAAAGTAATTATAAATTATTTACGTCTAAGATTACATTGTTTTCTAAATAGTAAATCGCAGCAAGTAACTGTTTAGCTTGTAAAATATAAGATAAGTTTTCAATAAAGTATAATCGTAAGATTATTATATTTTACATTTTCTACACTATAACAAGAGCTTTCGTGACAACAACTAATTGCGTTGTTATTAAAATTAAAGTATTTCAACATTCAAGACACGTCTAATTAATGTATATTAAGCGTAAGATATAGCAATTTATAAGTTCAAGAATTCGATTAAGAAAGTTAAGTTTTAAAAGCAACTACAATAAGCTTATCTTTCAATTGAAATCTAATAATTCAATAAGTTCAACGTTACTAACGAGACTTGCATATTTAGCGAGAATGTCTTAGCTACTCGATAAGCAAAAATTAGAATTGAACTGTTCTAATACGTCTATATAGCAAGAAGAAACAGTAAAATTATTAAGAACAACTAAGAAAAGCTTCGTCTTCGTAGTATTAAGTTAGATTAAGATATTGTTGTTGATAGATAGACTTCTTGATCTCGACATTATAATATTAATGCTAGCAGATTCAATAACTATCTCAAGAATAACAACGATAATAATTAGTGCTATTAGTCTTACTTTAACAAAAAGACGTATTTTGTTAGAGATAATAAGATCTTACAGTTCTTAAGATTATAGAAAACTTAATCAACTAACTTGCAATTCTAAAAAGATAACATTATATAATAAATTATTATCGAGACATAGCTCGTATTATATAATAGAAAGAACAATAGCTATTAACAATACAATTATAAAGATTTTATAAACTTTTGCGAGATATTTGTTACGCTGCTATCTAGGCGACTAGAGTATTAGGATAGATTGATACTGTTGAAGAGATTTGTAGACATCTTTAGGCAATGCAAGCAATCACTTGATAACAAGAATTTGCAACTTGTATCAATAATAGAAAGTAACTTGATAGATAAGTTGAACACAATTTATAAAAAAGTCGCGTTCTTTGAGATCTATATACTATAATTTGATTGCTTGTGCTCTTCTAGCTCTTCTAGTTATGTAGAAAGAGTTACAAAAGTATTGTTTTTTTTGTTTTCTCGAATATCTTAATAGAGTAAAAAGAGTATCGCTTTTTTTGCTTTTCTATTGTCTAAGATAGATCTAGTAGAACATATACAAATATTTGTGCTTTGTCTTACTTCTTTTGCGCAGCTTATATATTGCTAGACTTGTAATACTATTTCTCTTCTTATATATTTTTGTCTTGGAAGCAAACTTTTTTCGCGATATTTAAAAGCAAACGTTTTTTGTACAATTGTTGTCTAATTTAGATTATAGAATTTGACATTTCTATTAAAAAAATACGTTTTTGTTGTTGTTGCGATCGTCTAAGTAAGTTTTGTCGAATTTAGAAAGATTCTAACAAGTGTATAAAATATATAAAGAAGAATTATTTTTGCGATCTAGTCTCTCTAGATATTGCACAATAGCGTTGTTTCGAAACGCAACAAAAAGCGCTCAAGCAACAATTTTGTAAAACAATATTAAAGTGTCGAGCTTTGCAAGTTGAGCTGCAAGCGAAAGAAGATTGTTTGCTTTCGCAACTTGATTATATAAAAGATAAACAACAAATAATAATTGACAAGAAGTTTCAAAACTTGAAAAAGCTTGTCTCTTTGATTAAAGAGTTTGCGTTCGAATTGTTTCTCGAATCTCTAATCGATATAATGTTAGAGTAGATTGTTTTTTCTAATCTAGAGAATAATTGATTGTTTATATTGTTGATTCTCTTCGATAAAGCTATTCTTGATAAAATTCTTAAATTAAACTATTGTAGTTGTCAAGATTCTTCTTAGATTTTTATGTGTTGTTCGATATAGAATATTCTTTTTACTTGATAAGATAGTTTTAATCTTGTTGCTTCAAAATTTGCTTTACTTTGTATCGATCTTCTTCTTGTGCTTTGTAATAAAATGTTTTCTATATAGATATATTTGAATCGATTGGTTTCAACAGTAATATATAAAATACTAAAAATACTTTAGCGTTCTTGAATAAGTCAAGTTCGTAATTGATTGATCTCTTAACTACTTTAATAAAAAACAATTCAACTTTAATTAATTCTAATTTTTTGATTCTTAATTTCTTAATCTTTAATTTTTTTGTTAAAAGATATATCTTATTTCTCTCTCTTAGTTGAGATATCAATTTTTTTCTCTTGTTCTAGTATTTGATCGATCTATCTTGTATTGCAATAATGTTGTTGTGTATCTTCTTTAGTGTCGCTACTCTTTCGATAGCTAATTGTACTAATAGATGTTTGCGCTTTTTCCCAAAGAGATTTGATTTTTTGCTATAGTTGACGAAGAATAGAGTTATTTTAGTAATATTCGAAATCTTTGTATTGAGTATCAATTGTGTTATAGATAGAAATAATATTCAATTGCTATAAATATTGTTGATATAGTGTCTCAAATATTGCTTAAGACTTTGATTTGTTCTTTTTGTTTAATTATTTATAACCAAGTAATAGACAATAGATATTCGAAGTTTTGTATCTAATATTGAAAAAAGTATCTTTCAATAGTTAGACGTAAAGAGCTTGTCTCTATTACTAGTTAGTCTCTTGAATATATTGTAATATTGTATAAGTTGTGTTACGAGCCTAGCGGTATATAGACTACGCAAGAGAGTAGAACAAGATACAGATATCCGCATGTGCTCTATCAGATCTACGCGATGTTTTGGGAGAGCAGAAAGAGCGGTGCTCTATCTGTTTTACTCAAATATTACAGAGAGCAGAGAGAGCAGTACTCTATCTGCTTTCTTCATGTTCGGAAGAGAGTCAGAAGAACAAAAAGAATCTTTTTTAGTATATAGATTTTCTATAATACAACTCTCTTATAGATTGTGTTTAACTTATCTATCAAGTTACTCTCTATTATAGATACAAGCTGCAATTTCTTGTTATCAAATAATTGCTTGTATTGTCTGAAGATATCTACAGATTTTTTCAACAGTATTAATCTACTCTGATACTCTAGTCAGCTAGATAGCAGTGTAACACTTTGAATACTCTCAGAATATCTGTATCAGATTAACGCGTCTCTATTTCGAACACTAGCTTATCAGTATTATATCAATCTTCGATTATAGAAAACAACAAAATCAGAATCAACAAACTCGATATCTATTATAGAGACTGTATCGATCTGAAGAACTGACTTATACAGATAGATATCTATTTTATCTTTTATTCTATTTCAGCGGACCAGAAAACGATTTTCGCATTAATATTTCTCAGAGAAAAAATACAGCACTAACTTAAATCAGACTTACGGAAATATCTAGAGAACAACAGCAAAAATTCCAATACTATATTTACAAACTTCGATAATTTCAAGAGAGAGCTTCGAAGAATCTTCGGAACATTTAACAAGAAACAAACTGCAAAAAGAGTAATTCAGTATTTAATTCAGCAAATCTCTGCATCAGATTACGCAGCTAGATTTCAGAAATATATTAATCTTATCGAGTAGAACAATATTGTATTTATAATAATGTTTCGACAAAAACTCAAGAACAATCTTAAAAACAAATTTATGCGCAATATAAGAACTATTAGTAATATGTTCGATCTTATTATAATAGCTATCGATCTCGACAACAAACTGTATAAAAAAGCTATAAAAAAAAGATACAATTAATTCCGAGAAAAAGCAGAAATTTTCTTCGAATCAGCAATCGAATATCAGTAGAAAAAATTTTGTTCTAATCAGAAATATAGTAATTCCGACTATTGTAAATCTGTATTTATAGAACTAGACTTTACTCAGCAATATAAAAAAAAAAATTCTAGAAAAAAGCAAAATAACAGAAATTCGAAAACGTGCTATTTATATAGCAAACCGAACCACTTCGCAAGAGATTGTTGTTCAAGAAACTTGGTAATTTTACAACAGATTAATACTATATTAAGAGACAAATTCGATAGTTAGAACAATATCAGAAAGCAAATCGATACAGAAACAGATATTTTCGAGATTGAATTGAACAACAACTATTATCTGATAGAAAATCCAGATCAGTTACAGAAAGTTCTAGATAGAATATTATCAGACAAGATATCTGTATCTATACAGAAAATTAATAGAATATTTAATAAAACTATAAGAGTATAACAATCAGAAACGCTATATCTTTATTCAGCAACAGATTCAGACAACAAATATAGTTAAAAGAATTTTTATAAATGTCTAGACAATATTACGGAATATCTCGAGACTTTAGCTAGTTTATCGAAAAAACAACAGATTAATCAAACTGTAAATAAATGCAAGAAAGCGCTAGAAAGCAACACTACTATAAAAAAAGATATTTCTAATAAAATCGAACAACAACTGAGCAGTGTAAGTCTATCTCGAGAGAAAATAGAGAAAGCAAAAAAATATACAATACTCAGTTAAACTAAATACTACAACAATTTCTGTTAAACTTATATAGAAAACAAGAAAGAATCTGGATAGTTTTCTAGAAAACTATCTATTTTAAAACAACAGCAGAAAGAAGTTCAGCGCAAACAGATACTCGAAGCAGAAATTGCAATACAGAAACAGAGAAAAATTCAAATTTCTTAATAAAAAATATATCAGAGAAATGCAATATATTAGTTTAACAGCAGCAACTAAACTTAACAGTATACGCACGATATTTTATTACATCAGTTAAGATTAATAGCCGTCAACTTATTGCAATAATCGATTCTGATACAACAGATAATTTTATAGCCAGAACTCTTGTTAAAAGAAAAGAGTATTCTACTTAAAGAAAATCTGATATATACAATCTAATAATTGTAGATAGAAATCTATTAATCGACGGGAATAGAAAAGTAAATAAAGAAACAAAACTACTATCGATAGCTATTTAGCAACACTATAAGAAACTAATCTTTGATATAGTAGAAATAGCCACTTACAATATTGTACTAGAAATGTCTTGATTGAAGCAGCACAATTCAGAAGTCGACTGAAATACACAAGTACTCAGATTTGCGCAATATAATTACGCAATTTATATTCAATCTATATATCGGCAGCGTTCGATAATAGATAAAAGAACAAGTCGAAATCCGACCGCAAGTAGCGAGCTTGCATTCTTGCAAAAAAACAATCTATTAGAATCCGACTCGACAGACACCGACAGAGATCAGTCGAATTACAAAATCAGAGTAATTGAAGAAAATTGCGAATTTTCTGAAAATCTTGAAATATCTGATAGAGCAAAGAAACCGCTACATATATTACAAATATATAACAGATAGAAGCATCTGTTCCAGAAAGAGAAAACGACAGAGATTCTCTCTAAGTATTAATTGTAAAATTACGAAATCAGACTTGAATCAGACAAGCAGTTTATATTTAAATCTATATATACTCTATTCGAGAAGAAGCTCGAAGTACTTCGCGGATATCTGACAGAAAACAAAAAGAAAGAATTTATTAGAAAATTTTAATTATAGACAGAATACTCGATTCTTTTTGTATTAAAGAAGAATAAAATTCTCTGTTTATATGTCGATTACCGGAAACTAAACAATATTACAGTTAAGAACCGATATTTACTACTCAATATCAGCGAACTTCAGAATCGACTATCCGAAGCAAAATACTTTATTAAACTGGATTTACAAGAAGTATACAATCAGATTAGAATAAAGACAGAGAAAAAATAAAAAACAGTTTTTTGCACACAGTATAGACTATACAAATATATAATAATATTATTCGGACTTACAAACGTTCCGACAATATATCAGAAAATAATTAATAATACACTACAACAATATCTGAATCGATTTGTTATAGCATACTTGAACAATATTATAATTTACTCAAAAATCTTGAAAAAACATATCAGTTATATCTCTAAAGTTTTGAAATATCTGGCAGTAAGAAACTTATATTTTAAGTCAGAGAAATGCAAATTCTATCGAAAGAAAATTGATTTTCTCGAATTTATTGTTAGACAATATAAAGTACGTATAGATTTCGAGAAACTACAAGCAGTTAGAGAATAAAAACTATCTACAAATATCAAAAAAATGCAATTCTTTCTCGATTTTATAAACTACAACAAAAAGTTTATCAAAAACTATTTAACGAGCACAATACCAATAACAAATCTTACAAAGAAGAATACGTTATAAATATAAAAATCTGCAGAAGAGAAATTATTTCAGAATCTCAAGCAAGAATACTTGAAGAAACCAATATTACAGATATACAATCCGCGATTATCAAGCAGAATAGAAACCGACGCATCAGATCTAGCTATCGGAGCGTACTATAGCTAGCTATATAATAATATATAATATTCAGTAATATATTTCTCGAGAAAACTCTTGCCAGCCGAACAGAACTATAATGTCTACAATAAGAAACTACTTGCTATAGTAGCTGTCTTGAAGTTATAGAGAGTATACACAGAAGAATTGTCAGAACTTACAATTCTTACAGACTACAAGAATTTTGTGCACTTTACTACTACTAAACAGTTTAACAGAAAACAAATGCAATAGTCAGAACAACTTAAACAATATAAGTTTAAAATACAGTATATATCAGACAAGAAAAATAACAGAGCAGATATATTTAGCAGACAAAATAATTATATAGAAACAAAGAAATTGTTTAATTACAGTATACTCAAAATTAACAAGAACAAATCACTATTAGCAAACAAATATAAACTGAATACTACACTACAAATACTCCGAGATAATACAGAAAAGTTTCCAATTAAGAAAGAAAAATTCCAGATATCTACCGACAAAATCGACAAATATATAAAAGAGTATTATAACAGATTACTGCAAGAATATTCGAAAGTAACAAAAACTCTTCAGCTTTTATATCAGTATTGTCAGTTTCTATAGATAAGACAAGCTGTCGAGATATATATTAAGCGATATTTTAGCTGTCAGCAAAACAAATATAGTACGCACGCAAGCTATAGCAAAATCCAATATCAGAAACTATCTGAATCGCCATAGAATAAAGTTACGATAGACTTTATTATCAAGTTATCTAAGTTGACAGATCCAGCAACTGAAGACAGATATAACTCGATACTGATAATAGTTAACAAACTTATCAAGTATTTGTATATTATTGCATGCAAGAAAAAGTTTACAGCAGAACAACTGAAATATATTATACTGAATCGACTGATACAATACTATAGTATATTCAAAGAACTAATCAGTAACAGAGACAAGCTCTTTATGTCTAACTACTAAAAAACACTTATTTCAATATTAGATACAAGACTCCGAATATCTACTGTCTATTATCCGGTTACGAATAGACAGACAGAACAGACAAATCAGAGTTTTAAGCAGTATCTGAAACACTATATTAACAGTACTTATAGCAACTGGATATTACTTCTATCTATAATATAACTGATACTTAATACAAAGATTTCGAATACTACTAAAATAACTTTATTTTTTGTCAACTATAGCAGAGAATTCAATCTTTTCGGAAAAGAGCGTAAGTATCTATCAGTACAATCAGTTATCGAAAAAGTAGCAACACTAAAAAAGATACACAATAATATCTCAGAAATGCAAGAAAGATCGATCAAGTATCAGAACAAAAAAAGAAAAACAGCATTTCAGCTAAAAAAGAGAGATAAAATTTATCTTCTGATAAAAAATCTGAAGATAAAAAAGTCAAAGAAAAAAAAATTGAACTATGTCAAAGTCGGACCGTTTCTTATTAAAAAGACTAAGAGATCAGTCAACTACAAACTCGATTTATCCAAGAACGTCAAAGTATTTTCAGTATTTTATATATTATTGTTGGAATCAGCCGATTCCAGTATATTTATACAGAAAATATTCTATTATAAATTACAGAAAAAGAACAGATACAAAGTAGAACAAATTCTAAAACAGCAAAATCAGAAATATCTAGTCAAGTAAAAAGAATATTCTATCTCAGAGAATATATAAGAATCAATCGACAATCTCGACAATTGTAACACTCTTATTCAGAAGTTCTACCGAATATATCAGCAGAGATTCTATCGAATAGAGCTAGCAAGATAAAAGATTATTTATTATTCAAATTGAGAAAGACGATTTGCTTCGAGACAATATCGATCAGAGATTCAGAAAAAAATTCGGAATCAGACTTTTCAGTCAACAAAACAAGTTTTTTCAGATTTTGAAACTTTCTATTTACTATTAACTGCTGTTTATTTTCAACATAGTCAAACTGTAACAACAGTCTATCTTTTTTTGCTTGCAGCTCAGTCTGTATTACGCGTCGTTTTAACACTGCTTTACGAAGCTGCTGCTTGAGTATCTTTCGCTGCACTTTCAGACAACGTTACCGCGCAGTATTTAGAGAGATCAGATTACACGGACAATTCTTTTTTATATATTTTATACATTTATCGGAATCTTTTTGTATACAACAGAACTTGCTCAGACAATCGCAACAATAACAGAAATGTATTTTTTCGATAGAAATGTCGAGTTCGGAAATTTGAATAAGACAACAATTATACAAAAAAGATTTGTCTTTAGATATTGTCGGGAGAAGTTTGTTTTCGGGACAAAAATATATAGAAAAGAAGATAGTGTTACAAGTCTAGCAATATATAGACTACGCAAGAGAGTAGAACAAGATACAAATATCTGTATATGCTCTATCAGATCTACGCGATATTTTGAGAGAGCAGAGAGAGCGGTACTCTATCTGCTCTACTCAAATATTACAAAGAGCAGAGAGAGCAGTACTCTATCTGCTTTCTTTATGTTCGGGAGAGAGTCAGAAGAGCAAAAAGAATCTTCTTTAGTATATAGATTTTCTATAACACAACTCTTTTATAAATTGTGTTCAACTTATCTATTAAGTTATTCTTTATTATAGATACAAGCTGCAATCTCTTGTTACCAAGTAATTGTTTGTATTGTCTGAAGATGTCTACAGATCTCTTTAACAGTATCAATCTATTCTGATACTCTAGTCAGCTAGATAGCAGCGTAACAAGTTGGTTCAATATAATATATTCTAGTTGTTTTGCGATAAACTTCTCTTTGTATGCAATAATATATAAATACTTGATAAATTTATCAACTATTACTAGTATCGAATTATATTTGTTTTTAGTTGCTAGATTTGTCGACTTAGACAACTTGGTAATAAAGTTTATTGTAACTTTATTTTATAACGATTTAGATAATTTCTAATATTGAATTTTGTTATAGTTCGCGTGCGTATTATGTTTATTTTGCTAATAGCTAAAATATTGTTTGATATATATTTTGATAGCTTGTCTTATTTGTAAGAACTAACAATACTAGTATAAAAACTAAAGAATTTTTGTTACTTCTAGATACTCTTGCAATAATTTATTATAATATTTTTTTATATATTTGTCAATTTTGTCGATAGATATTTGAAGTTTTTCTTTCTTTATTGAAAACTCTTCTATATTGTTTTGAAGTATTTGTAGTGTAGTATTTAGCTCGTGCTTATTTGTTAATAGTGATTTGTTCTTATTAACTTTTAGTATATTGTAATTGAACAATTTCTTCGTTTCTATATAATTACTTTTTCTGCTAAGTGCATCTGCTTTGTTATTATCTTTGTCTAGAATATATTGTATTTTGAACTTGTACTATCTAAGTTTTTCTAACTATCGCATTTGTTTTTTATTTAGTTGTTTAGTAGTAGTAAAATGCACAAGATTCTTGTAATTTATAAGAATTGTAAGTTCTAGTAATTCTTTAATATATACTCTCTATAATTTCAAGAAGACTACTATAGCGAGTAGTTTTTTATTGTAAAAATTATAGTTTTGTTCGACTAACAAAAGTTTTCTCGAAAAATATACTATTGAATACTATATATTTTTATATCTTTAATTAAAATATATATCAATAGTTAAATCTAATATATCGATTTCAATTCTATTTAGTAATTGCAAATTGTATATTTTTAGTATTAACTTTTTCAAATATTCTAGTTTAAGATTCTAGAATAATTTCTCTTTTGCGAGTTCTTATATTTATAACGTATTTTTCTTTGTAAAATTCGTCAATAATATTGCGTTTACTAAGTAGTCTTTAATAAACTTCTTGTTGTAGTTTATAAAATCTAGAAAGAATTGCACTTTTTTAACGTTTGTCGATAGTTTCTATTCTTTAATTGCTTGTAACTTCTTAGAATTTATACGTATTTTGTGTTGTTTAACAACAAATTCGAGAAAATTAACTTTCTTTTAATAAAATTCGCATTTTTTTGACTTAAAATATAAGTTTCTTATATCTAGATATTTCAATACTTTAAAAATATAACTAATATATTCTTTTAAGATTTTCGAGTAAATTATAATATTGTTTAAATATACTATAACAAATCGATTCAAATATTGTTGTAGTATATTATTGATTATTTTTTGACACGTTGTCGAGACATTCGTAAGCTTAAATAGTATTATTGTGTATTTGTATAATTTATATTGTATGCAAAAAGCTATCTTTTACTTTTCTTCTATTTTTATTCTAATCTAGTTGTACGCTTCTTGTAAATCCAATTTAATAAAGTATTTTGCTTCGAATAGTCGATTCTAAAGCTTGTTAATATTAAGTAGTAAATATTGATTCTTGATTGTAATATTATTTAGCTTCTAGTAATCGATATATAGACAAAGAATTTTATTCTTTTTTAATACAAAGAGAATCGAGTATCTTGTCTATAATTGAGATTTTCTAATAAATTTTTTTTTTGTTTTTTGTCAGATATTCGCGAAGTACTTCGAGCTTCTTCTCGAATAGAGTATATATAAATTTAAACGTAGATTGCTTGTCTAGTTCAAGTTTGATTTCGTAATTTTACAATTGATATTTAGAGAGAGTCTTTGTTGTTTTCTTTTCTTAAAATAGATACTTTTAATTGTTATATATTTGTAATACGTATTTTAGCAATTTCTTCGCTATATTAGATAGTCCAAGACTTCTAGAAAATTCGTAATTTTATTTATTTATTTTAATTTTGTAATTCGACTAATTTTTGTTAATATTTGTCGAGTCGAACTCTATTTGATTGTTTTTTTGCAAAAATACAAATTTGTTGTTTGCAATCGATTTTCGACTTGTTCTTTTATCTATTATCGAACGTTATCGATACGTAGATTGAATATAAATTACGTAATTATATTACGCAAATTTAAGTACTCTTGTATTTTAGTCGACTTCTAGATTGTGTTGCTTCAATTAAAATATTTCTAGAACAATATTATAAGTAACTATTTCTACTATATTAAAGATTAGTTTCTTGTAATGTTGCTAAATAGCTATTAGTAGTAATTTCGTTTCTTTATCTACTTTTTTATTCTTGTCAAGTAATAGATTTTTATCTACAATTATTAGATTGTATATGTTAGACTTCTTTTGAGTAGAGTACTCTTCTCTTTTAACAAGAGTTTTGATTATAAAATTATTTGTTGCATTAAAATTAATTATTGCAATAAGTCGACAATTATTGATCTTAATTGATATAATAAAATATTGTATATATACTATTAAGTTTAGTTGTTGTTGTTGAACTAATATATTGCATTTCTCTAGTATGCTTTTTATCAAGAAATTTGAACTTTTTTTTGTTTTTGTGTTGTAACTTTTGCTTTGAACGTCTTTTTGCGCTAAGTTTTCTTTCTATACTAGATTAATAATTTTGATTTTCTAGAAAATTAGTTGACTTCTTTTTTGTCTTCTAAATAAGTTTAGTATAAGTTGTTATAGTATTTTGTTCAACTAAGTGTTGCGTGTTTCTTTGCTTTCTCTATCTTCTTTTAGAATAAACTTATATTGTTTAATTGTTGTTCGATTTTATCGAGAATATCTTTTTCTATAGTAATGTCGCTTTCTAGCGCTTTCTTGCATTTATTTACAATTTAATTTATCTTCTTTTCTCTTGATAAACTAGCTAAAACGTCAAGATAATTTGTAATATTGTCTAGATATTCGTAAAAGTCTTTTCAATTATACTTGTTGTCTAAGTTTGTTACTAAATAAGAGTATAGCGTTTTTGATCGTTTTGCTCTTATAGTTTTATTAAGTATTTGATTGACTTTTTGTATAGATGCGAGTATTTTGTCTAATAATATTCTATTTAGAACTTTCTATAACTAATTTAGATTTTCTATTAAATAGTAGTTGTTGTTCGATTTAGTCTCGAGAGCATTCGTTTTTGTATTGATTTGCTTTTTAATATTGTTCTAGCTATCAAGTATCTCTTTTAATATAGTATTGATTTGTTAACAATTTATTAAGTTTTGTAATCAACAATTTCTTGCGAAATAATTCGATTTGTTATATAAATAGCATATTTTCTAGAATTTGTTATCTTGCTTTTCTCTAGAGTTTTTTTTTTTATATTGTTGAATAAAATCTAGTTTTATAGATGCAAACTTACAATAATTGAAATTATTGTACTTTTAGTTAGAACAAGATTCTCTCTACTAATATTCGATTGCTAATTCAAAAAAGATTTCTGCTTTTTCTCGAAATTAATTGTATCTTTTTTTTATAGTTTTTTTATACAATTTGTTGTCGAGATCGATAGCTACTTCGATAAGATCGAATATATTGTTAATACTTTTGCTATTATATATAATTTTGTTTTTTAGATTGTTTTTAAGATTTCGTCGAAACATTGTTATAAGTGCAATATTGTTTTATTTGATTAGATTGATATATTTTTGAAATCTAACTATATAGTTTGTTGCAAAGATTTGTTAAGTTAAATACTAAATTACTCTTTTTGCAATTTGTTTCTTGTTAAATATTTCAAAGATTTTTCGAAGCTCTCTTTTAAAATTGTCGAAGTTTGTAAATATTGCACAAGAGTTTTTGTTATTGTTCTTCAAATATTTTTGTAAATTTGACTTGAGCCAATACTAGACTCTTTCTCTAAGAAATATTGATACAAAAATTGTTTTTTTGTTTGCTAGAACAAAATAGAAAATAAAATAGATATTTATTTGTATAAATCAATTCTCTAGATCAATACAGTCTTTATAATAGATATTGAATTTATTGATTTTAATCTTGTTGTCTTTACTATTAGAGAGTCGACATAATACTAATAAGCTAGTATTCGAGATAGAGACGCGTTAACTTGATACAAACATTTTTAGAGTATTCAAAGTGTTACGTTGCTATCTAGACAACTAGAGTATCAAGATAGATTAGTATTGTTGAAAAGATTTGTAGACATTTTCAAGCAATGCAAGCAATTACTTGGTAACAAGAGTTTGCAACTTGTATCAATAATAGAAGATAACTTAATAGATAAGTTGAACACAATTTATAAGAGAGTCGCGTTTCTTGAGATCTATATACTATAATTTGATTGCTTGTGCTCTCTTGGCTCTTCTAATTATATAAAAAGAATTACAAGAGTATTGCTTTTCTTGCTTCTTTGAATATCTTGATAGAGTAGAGAGAGCATCGCTCTTCTTGCTCTCTTGTTGTCTAAGATAGATCTAGTAGAGTATATGCGGGTATTTGTACTTTGTCTTACTTCTCTTGCGCAGTCCATATACCGCTAGACTCGTAACAATATTGTAAGATACTAACTTAATTCGATAACAAGTTTATATAAAAATTATTAATATTTTCGTTGTTAAAGTTATAAAGATTTAGAGTAATTAGAACAACAATATTAACAATAGAGATTACGTAAATAAGAGCGATACAACAAACAAATAGATAACTCTTTTGCATAACAATTTTACTCGACTCTTTACAATCTTTCTAATCTTTTTGATGTATAAATTATATCGTAATAAGTCTTAAACTTAATGTTTGAAATAAATTCTTTCAATTTAAAGCGAAGCGCGCTATTGTATTTAATATTGAATTATTAATTTTTAAAGACACTTGTTTATTGTTGCTTCTATCTTAAGTTAGTCTATATTATCTATTATTTTGTTCAAGAAATGCAGATAAGACTTTTGCAAAGATTAAAAAAAATAGTTGTGTTCTCTTGCAAAAGCAAGATGCGTAGTTAAAATATATCTTTGAAAACTTGTTTCAATAGTTTCGACAATACTATTAGATCTAAAGATAGTTAAGAGCAGCGACAAGTTTATCTTTCGTTTTGACTTTAAGAATAAAACAAGACGCACAATCTATATATATAAGTAAGAGATATAAAATGCAAGACAAATTAATCGAGAGCAGATAACTAAAATGTGTAAAGTATCGAGATCAAGTGTTAAAAGAAGTTTTAGCTTGACTAAAGATTATCGACAAACGTAAAGAGAAATCTAGCAAGCAAATAGAATTGAAGAGTCTAGCAAGCAAGCGAGATTAAAATATAATTATTAGATCTCTTAGAAGAGATTTGTTAGATAATTAAAAAGAAGAAAATAAATAAATAATCTACTCTTCTGTTTTCTTCTTTATCTCTTAAGATTTAGCAAAAATCTCACTTTTGCTTCGCTATTCAAAAAAAACAAAAAAAACAAAAAACACTCTTCTACTTACAATTGTTATAGTTATCGCTATTACTTTACATCGCTATTTATATTACTAGCTATTTATTTATCTATCTATTATCTGCTTACTATTCGTTTGCTCGCTATCTATTATCTGCTCGCTATTATCTGCTCGCTATTTATCTGCTCGCTATCTATCGACTTACTTCAATTATCGACTCGTTGCTTTATTAATCTGCTCGCTTTATTATTTACTCGCTGCAATTGCGTTGTTAACATTTATTTTGTTATCTAAACTTTAGCAAGTCTCGCTACTTACTTTGTCGCTTCGTCGATCTGCTTACTTTATTATTTACTTGTTGCAACTACGTTGCTAACATTTACTTTGTTATCTAGACTTTAGCAAGTCTTGCTACTTACTTTGTTATCTAGACTTTAGCAAGTCTCGCTACTTACTTCGTTATCTAGACTTTAGCAAGTCTTGCTACTTACTATTATTTATTATTGTTATAACTTCTATTATTTATAATTGAGTCAACTCTTCGAATAAGACTTATAACAACGTTCTTACTATTATCGAAATAAGACGACGCATAAACTCTCTTTCGTCTATATCTTTCTATTGAAGAACAAATTCTTATGCACGACAATCTAGTTGAAAGATTCTCTTCTTTAACATCATGAATCTGAATCACGAAGACAAGACTCAAAAGTATCTTGATTTCAACGCGCAAGAAAGTATTGAACATATCAAGCTCTTAACTAGACTCGCTATGCAACAAAGAATTGAAGTCGAGAATTAGACGTATATAAACAACAAGCTAATAACAAAGCTCAAGAGAATAATAGACAAAAGAAAGACGCTAATCGACTTTATGCTAAGAAATAACTCGAAAACAAGTAGCGTTGTTACTCAAATAGCAGATACTATTCTTAACTCTCAAGCGTCAATTATTTCTCAAGCGTCAATTATTGTTACTTTTATCTTCGATTCTTGCACACAAACATTAATAATTCGCTATTTATATATTGATATTGCGCAACTTACTCTTATTCTAAAGAATAAATTTTGAATTATTAATATCTTCAAGCTAATAAATAACTTTAGATCGACTTTAGTTAACAAGTAGATTCTTCGACTAACTAACAACGAGAAAATTCAAGTGCATAATAATAACATTAGTCAATTGAATCTCAAGAATATAATTTTACTGCTTCGCTATTTAGTAGTATATTAGCAGTATCTTCTAGAAATAGCAAATTTATTAATAAAAGACATATTGCAAACAAGCTTAATCTTGTATCTAAATTATCTAATAAAGCTTTATCTATACTATTCTTTTAACTTAATTTGAAACTATTACTTTTACTTTTACGAAATGCGCATATTGCTAGAAATTTATAACTTTGCTAAATAATTTAATATAAAAGATAAACTAACAATTTATTTGTTGCAACTTAAAAATATAACTTAAAATTCTTTAGTTAAAGATTTAAGTTAAAAGCAATTATATAAGACTAAGTTAAATAAGGTTAGTATATTATCTTTAGTATGCAACAAGTTTAACAATAATAATTGCAATTACTCTAATTGTTTATATTAGTATATATGCAACAAATACAATAATACTTATTTAAGCATTAACTATAAAGTATTTAATTCAAATAATTAGTTAGTTGAAAAGAAATAATGTTAGACTTCGATTTAGACTAATCGTTCGATTCTAATAGTAGAAACCGAATTGCATAAATTATAAAAATACTAACTATATTAGGTTAGAACTTGGCCTAATTAGATATAACTTTCGGGTCGGGTTATAGATTTCGGGGAAAAACCGACCCGAACGGTCAGTCTACTTCGATTACATTAATATTAATTTCAAAGTTCTTTTCTTATTAACTTGTAAAGAATATAGTTTCTTTAGTTTATAAAGAATTATTGTATACAGAAATATAACAAAGTTAACTAGTAGAATATTTAAATTATTTATATGTTTAAATACTACTACTTATTATTAAGTATAATGCAAAAATTAATTATTGAAATCTTAATCAACTAATTCTTAGCAAAAAAAGCTTTCGAAACTCTTTAAGTTAATTTGATATTGCAAACTAGCTACAATTATTTAACAATTATTTATAATATATTTTATCAATTTATATTTTTATTATTGAGACTAATATCAAAGAAAGATAATTATTAACGTTAAATATATTATTTATTATACTTAAAAGAAAGATTAATCAACTATTACATTCTTAAGAGCTAAGAATTTATTAAATATTTTATCTTTAATTAAACTATTATTGCTTTATATAACGCTAATCGAAACGCAATTCTTATTAAATAAGATCTAGTCAATATTTTTTGTTATATATTTATAACTATCTTAGATTACTAACTTCTTAAATTCTTCTAAAGTAACACTTATTAAATTAATCGCTTTCTTTTGTTTGATTTGCATATATTATTATATTTATTCAATCTTTTTATCAAAGATTTATGCTAAATACTTATAATTATTCTTTATTGAAATTTAATAATTTACTATCTAAATAACTTTCTAATTATATAGTTAAGCATAACTAAAGCTTGTAGATACAAGATTGAATTTGATAAATTGTGCGTTAAATTAAAGTTTAGCATCAATCTTAAAAAGAATCTTATTAATATTATATACATGTTTCTAGAAATTGAGCTTAACTTAGTTAATATAATAGTTTGTTTATTATCTAATAATCATAGACTGACCGTCGGGTCGGATTTCGGTTCCAACTATTGGAATCGATTCGATTCGACAATTTCAACATTAGAAACCGAACCGAAATTCGAGTCGATTTCTACTTTTTTGAAATCGATTCGATTCGATCCGAGTCGATTTTCGGTTCCAATATTAGAAATCGAATCGAATTGTCAAAAAATCGAAAATTACATTATTATGTCAAGAATTACTATTTTAAGATCTGTGTAATTATAATATGTTATCGGAATTACAGTTTGCTATATTATTATATTATAATTATTTGTTAGTATAAAATTCTGCTTGATTTATCTTATATTTGCATTACTCTTTTGTATTATCGTTCTACTTTAGAAATTTTTTCTTTGAACTACTTAAAAATATTATTTATACTATTTTCGATTGTAAAATGTCTGATTCTTCAAAAACTTTTAGTTAACAGCTGTCTTTATTCGAAAATAATTCTAGTAAATCTATTTTTTGCAATTTGCTATCTAGTATTTTATATTCCAATCAATCCGCGAGTCAATTTGGTTGAAATTTTAATCGTATATTTAATACTAAAAAAAGAGAGTTTTAAGAAGTATCGAATAAGATTTTAAGAAATTTTCTATTACTCAAACTAAGAGACAAAAACGAATACGTCGAATGGAATACAAATACTAAGATTCAGTTTGAAAAATAATAGTTATATACTACAGTTGATAAAAGTATCTTGCACAAAACTCAAAATAGATTTGTTTATTTATATTGAATTAAAAAGATTAATACTGAAGCACAATCTAAGTTTTGAAACAAATATATTCAAATAGTCTCGACTATTAATGGTTTGCCAAAAATTGTTTGCAAAAGTTGTCAAAAAATATTGAATTATTCTACTATACACGATTATTCAAATATATCGAATATAAAAAAACATTTTCAATCTATCTTTTGCTTAAAACAAAAAAAATTTCGATTACAATCAGTAATCGATCTAGTCTTTACTTGCGTAAGTTATTGTTGATAATGCAAATAAATAATGCAAAACTAACGCATTAATAGAAGAAAAGCTATACCGATATATTATTTTTCAGTCAAGATAATTGGAAAAATCAACTATGCAAGATATTTGTTAATTTGAATCTACTTTTTCGAATTATTGATAATTCGAACTTTCGAAAGTTACTAGAAATGCTTCGACCAAATCTAGTATTTCTAGATTGTATCAAACTATCGAAATTGATTTTTACAAATTTCGATCAAATTTGTAACAAAATCAAATTAGATCTAAAAAAATCTCAATATATCTCTATTGTTTTAGATATATAGTCTAGTTCTTAAAAAATTGTCTATCTTGAAGTATTGATATATTGAATCGATATTACATTTCAATATCGCGAATATTTTATTGAATTTACTTCTCTTAATATCGAATATATAGATCGACAATTAATATTAGAGCTTATAAAGATATTAAAATTCTTTGAAATTAAGAACAAACTTCTTGAAATTGTTACTGATAATATAAGCAATAACAGCACTCTTAAAGACAAATTTGACAGAGTCTTGAATCGACAAGAATCTTAATAAAACAGACAACAAAATTCTATTTTTTGTTTGACTTATATTATCAATTTAATAGCTCAAGACTTTATTGCAACTCTTGAATCAGAAGCAATTGTCAACAATATTGTTTTTCAATTAGAGAATAAACAAGTTCAGAATATTGCAAAAAATACAGACTTGTCTGTTGTAATCAAAAAGATATTTGTTTGTGTAATAATACAAAAAGATAATATATTTGCTGAATCTTATTTAGATTTGCGCTCTTATTGTCGCTATTAATAGCTTGTTTCAGCACTTGATTCGTTTTAGAGTTTTTCAAAAGCAAAAAAGTAAAAAATCTCGAAAACTGATACAAAATATTCGTATTTGTTGGAATTCTATCTATCTAATACTTTGTTGTGCGTATCAACTACGTAACTATATTAATCTTTGAATAGAGAAATATTCAGAAAATCAAAAAATTCAACGTATTCGACTAGACGAAAGCGAGTGGCAATCGATTTGACTACTTAATAATATATTAAATTCTTTCTATAAATGCACTCTTATAGTTTCTCGAACAACTAATACTGGCATTTATTTGGAATTTCGAGTATTCGATGCAGTATTTAATTATCTTAATTATATAAAGAAAACTATAACAAATTATAGTTGTTCTTCAAGAGAGATTATACTAAAAGCTTGTAAAAAAGCTTCGACAAAGCTTGTCAAATATTATTCGAAAACAGAAGAACTTGATAAAATATTATACAATTTTGTCAATATTTTAAATTCTACGCAGAAATTGAGTCTTTACAAAATATAAAACAAAAAGAATAATAATAGTTCTGTAAACTACGAGACAAAATATTAGACAAAATTCAAAATCTATTTTCGATATTACTATAATTCAGCTGCTGCTTTAAGAACGAGAGCACAAAAAGCAAATATTGTTGAAAAAATAATGCAATATAGTAATATATTTAATCTTTAGTTGACTTTTTTTATAGTCTGGCACAAATATTGTAAAATTCTTACTTCGACAATCTTAACACTTTTGTTTGATTCAAGACGAAGACGATCGATATCTTCGCGCTAATATTATAGAGAATAAATATTCAATATAGAAATATTGAAAAAATAATACTTCGAACTATCTCAAGTTGACACAAATAGTCAGAGATATTTTTTCTTGTTCAGTATTATCAGTAGATATTGAACAGATTTTTAGTCTTGTTCGAAAAATATATCGATAGAATCGATTTTAAATAAGTTTGCAAACGGTCGAGCAAATTATAATAATCAAGTACTATAATTGTACTATAGATTTGGATTCAGAGAAAACTATTGTCGAACTGTAGAATATATATTGCAGAGTACAAAATAATAATTAGCAAGTTAATAGAAGTAAGAATTCTTTTCGAATAGAGTTCGAGATTGTTTTGAATAAAATTTATTTATAGCTAGATTATTGTACGGAAGATTTTATATTTATAATATTGTTATAAACAAACGAATGTTATTAGTGGTAATACAGATAGATAATGCATTTAAAATAACTAGATACTAAAAATCGCATTAAATTAATATTTTTGACTTTTTGAGAATTATGTTATCTCTAATTTCAATATATGTTTAAACATAATAAGAATAAATAATCAAGTCTTAGTAGCTTAGTAATAGCGCGTTTAGTTTCTTGTAATAATAACGCGCAATCTATAATATTGTTTGGGGTAGCATTATAGTGCTATCGGAGATTATATTGTAGATTGCATATTATTAGCACGAGAAATTGAAAGAACGGAAATTCGAATTTCTCTCAAGATACAATAATTTTCTTTTTGTGCAATCTTCTATAAGATTATATAGAACAAGATTGTCAAGCTCTTTAATTAGAGAAGTCAAATCAATAATTTAACTCTAATTATCTAGATAATTTAAATGCATAATTATAATGCACTTTTTGATTACTATATTTGATAGAAAAGAACACAAAAAATGCATATAGCAAGACAATGCGTTTGGTAGATAATACAACAAGATAATACGAATAATAAAGTGCAATAAGTAAAATAGCTTGAATTTTTAATTTCTTGCTAACTATTCCGATTTCCAATATAACAAAGACATTTGAACATCAATTTTATTACTATTTACTATAGTGAAGTTCCAGATTCTGTATCAATTGCTTCAACAACTGCAAATTCTTAGACTTAATAATTTTGCGGTTAACATAAATAGCAAAAAGATTGCTATCTAAATATATAAAGCAGAATATCAGTATATACTGTATAGAAACAATAGTAATGCAAATAGATAATATATTTACTAGAAAAGAAATCGATTATAAAACTCTCGATAATTTTCTAGAAAACTAACAAGATCGATATTTGAATTCGATATTTTTTATTGTTTTTTTTGTTGACAGTTTTATTTTGCAAGATTTTCCGAACCAATTTTGCGAAAAACATTTTCGAAATTAACAGATTATCAGTCTTCTAATATCTGCGAATTTTATGTAAAGCTACTGTTTCGAATTTGTATTTGCGTTTCTTCTATATTACAAACATTTAACTGATAATAGTTTGATATATTATCTCTTTGCATTATCTTTTGTATATCAGAAGCTATTTTGATCGATTTTTTTTTTTGCTACAATCAATTTGCGTTACTATATTTTCTTGCAATTTTCCGTCTCTATCTTACGAGCTAAATTAAGCATATTAGCAATACATAATATATTGAATACATTACCCGGATGCATTACCAACTTGTTTGATTCGAGCTATTAGAGTTTTAGAGCAAAATATATTGTTAAATTAAGAATTTTTAACACTGAATAAAAAAATTAACAACACAGAATGCGAGAATTGACGAGTCTTGCAATTAAGTATTTGATAAATAATACAATAGAGTAATGCGCAGCAGATACGCGTGCTCGTGTTCGATTTCGATAGTTAAAGAGTATATACTATACGATAATTGACATAATAGAGATAATAATTTTCAGTTGTAATAATATTGAATAAAAATAATATTTGAACTCTAATTCTAATATCGGACGCGTAAATTTATCTTATAATTGCAACAACTTTTCTGTCCAAACACTATATATTGATCAACATATTCAATACTGTCTATTGTCTCAATTTACATAGTCGATATACGAATTTGTTTTGCATTATCTGCATGCATTATTATTAAGACTAATTAAAAGAATAGACTTTTTGAAATCGGATTTCTTTTTATTTAGAAATTCGAATATTGCTGAATAGCTAATACAATACTATCAAGTAAAAGACTTGTTCTGCATTATCTATATATATTATTTTTAAAACTAATTCAAAGCGCAGAATATCTATCTTATCAATTCTTCCGCAGACTATTGTCAGTAGAAATCGTGTTGCAATATAAATCGAAAATAAAAAGCTACTTTACAAAAAACAAAACATCAATTATATAACACTTTACAAACATCTAATCAAGTTGCGAACAACAACTGTCTTCAAAAAAGCTTTTGAACAGATTCAAATCGATATAGAAGAAAATATCAGAAATATAGTAGCTAATAAAAAAGTAGAAAAAGAACTGCATAATAATACATTTAGATAATACATATATATTCAAAGAGCTAATTATATTGTAGCGCAATGCTTTGAGACCGAACTAATAAAGAAAATCAGAGACAAAAATATTGCAAAACAGACTAAAATTGATACAATTGCTATACAAACAGTTTCAGAGAGTAAAGATATAGACACAACACAATCTCTCAATATTCAAGTATATATAAAGTCTAATATAAATAAAATAACTAATCTACGTGTTAGTCTGATTCTAATCAGTCCGAATTGAGCGAAAATGTAATCAAATACATAATATCAATTATCGAAATAATTCAACAACGCATTCTATATTATAAAGAGTTTAATAAGTTGAAGAAAGCGCACGATTCAAATACAATTAACGAATTTGAAAAATTCAAAAACACTTTTGCAAACAATAAAAACGCTGCAGATCGCGAAATATCTAATTTTTTGAAATCGACAGATAACAATGCTAAAGACTTGATTGAAATTGATAATAATAAAGTAAAGATAAGATAAAAGAAGACAAAGAATAATGCGAAAATAATAGATAACAAGTATAAAGATACAGAGTACGAAAACGGTAATAATAATAACAAAAGTAAAAACAATAATAATAATACTAAAAATAAAGTTGATTACGAGATTGTAGAGATCTCGGACTAGTCAATAGTATCAATAAACTCAAATATATTATCTAAATATATTATTATGCACTTTTCGATAAGATATAGAATCGAAGTTTATCGAGAGACTATAATAGTTGTAATCTATTTACTACATAAACATCAAATAGTTTACATGCATTACTTTACTGCATTATTATAGAACATTTAGATAAAAAAATAATAAGATTCAAAATCTAATTTTTGTTTATCAAATTTGTTATTAAATAACTTTATCTCTTGACAATTCGAATCGATTTTTTCGAGTCGGTTTTCGATTCCAACTCTAGAAATCGATTCGATTCGACTCGGTTTTCGATTTCAACTTTAGAAATCGATTTGCCAAGACTTTCGAATCGGATTAACTCGAATTGCCAAGATTCGGATCGATTAATCGATCCGAACTCGATTAATCGACCCGAGACGATCAGTCTAAATAAGCATTAGAAGATAATACAACTTATTGATAATACATTAACAAAGAACTTATTATTATATAAAGAACTATAAGTGCTGCTTGACTTTCTGTTGTTTGCTATCAAGATTATAATTCTCGAACAAGTTTTTCTTAAATAATTGTTTAATAACTTATTAATTGTCAAATCACGCAAGCAGCATATCAATTATTTTATATAATAGAATTTAATTTGATAAAAGATGTTTCTTTCAACATAAAATAACATACGTCTGCTACGCAAATAAAAGTTTAGATCTTCGTTTTATCTTTGAGTAAACGTCGTTAATCTTTATAATATAGAAGAATATTATTTTTATACACTTAATACTATATTAACGACTAATTAAGTCTTTACAAAGCAATTTAGCTTACAATTGCAAAGTAAGTATATTAATATTAAAGAAATAATAATTGTTCTGCATGCAATAATTTTATAACTATCGCAATTCACTGAATTTAATCTTATTATAAACGAAAATAAGTTAGTTATTATTATCAACATTAATAAAATCTTTATGCGCGAAGATACTATGCTATTGTTGTAATAAATAACTCTTCTAATAATTACACATAACATCTGCATTCAAGCTTAGTAAATTTTAACTACTAAAAATTATTTAGCTAATTTGCTTTTCAAAGCAAAGTTTGATACTATTGCTAATAAATTCTCTTAGCTAGCAACACTTTGTCAATAATTACTTAAATAATTATTAGTCAAATAATTATCAATTAAGAGTTAATCAATATATGCAAGTTATTAGACTCTTGATTCAACAAGATATTACTCGAGCGAATAGTAGTTAGATATCTTTGATACAATCTAGTAACGTCTATTAGAAACATTTATAACACAACAAAGAGAGACTATATTATGTTCTATCTCAAAATTACAAGAACAAGATACTTAGCTACGATGAAAATGTTAACTAGCTAATTAGTTAGTCTAGATAATAGAAATCTAAAGTTCAAAACAATCAAAGCATATCTTATTAATCTAAGATTACATTATGTTGAAATTAACTATGTTAACATTAATATTAAAGTCTTTTATTATTTTATTCTTTAGCAAGTAATAATTAATATTCGAAGACTTCAGAATAATAATTAGACTTATAAGCGAAGATCAATAACACAAGATTTACTACTACAACTATTGAATCAATTTAACAAGTCAATTATTTAAGAGATTATATAATATACATTATTTTGCTTAACATTTGCAAAATTTCTACGCATAAGCGAATTTATATAAAGTCTATTCAATAGAACATTCAATTTTAGACAATAATATATAATTAGAGAGTTGTTAATTCTGCACAATAACTTGCTAAAACTTACTTTATTAAGCTTTAAAATCGACTCTTTCAGACAAGAAGTAATAATAATTATTGTTGTTATTGACAACAATATCTGTGCAATAGTCTTACTTACAAATCTAATAACTAGATTTTCAGCATCTTTGCTAACATTGCTGTTTGACTTAGAATATTTATATACATAAACTTACGTTACTCAAGTGCTACGAAATAAGCTAGCAAATTTAAACATAGAAGATCGCTACTCTAATTACTTCTTTCGTAGAGAGACTGCTATCTTAGCTTATCAAGCAGAACTTTCGAAAGAGGAAATTCAGCTACTAGAAAGATAAAAGTTCAATAGCTATTGTTTATATATTAAGACTTACTCTAGCTATATACTTAATGTCTTCAGAAGATATCAACGATAATTCGCTTAGTTAACTAGAATTAGCTCTTCGCAATAAAACTAGTTCTTATCGATTTTAATACTTATATCGACATTTCTAAGTTTGAAAGTGCTTGATATCTTAGAGCAACTTAAAGAGTTAAATTTAGCTCTATGCAAGACAAAATTTAATCTTAGAGATTATTAAAGACTGCTAAGTTAGTTCAAACAAATATAGAATATATATGTTTATTCAAATCGAAGCAATTGCTCGATAAAAGTTTTAGCTTAACTGAAAACTATCGACAAGCGTAGAAAAGAATCTAGCAAGCAAATAGAATTGAAGAGTCTAGCAAACAAGCGAGATTAAGATATAGTTATTAGACTCTTCAGAAGAGATTTGTCAGATAACTGAAAAGAAGAAAATAAACAAATAATTTACTCTTCTGTTTGTTACAAGCCGCGTACTCAGTTCTACTGACTACAGCGCAAAGCTCTTTACAGCATGCAGGACACAGTCTGCCAAGAAAGTATTATATAACTGAATCAATAAATCAGTGGAATCAGCAGTACTGATTTACTGAGATTACCGATTCAGAGAATTAATAGATTGTTAAAATCAGAATAACTGATTCAGTAATTTAACTAATCTATTATATATATAAACTTCTGAACACAACTCTCTTATAAATTGTGTTCAACTTATCTATCAAGTTACTCTCTATTATAGATACAAGCTGCAAACTCTTGTTATCAAATAATTGCTTGCATTGTCTGAAGACGTCTACAGATTTTTTTAACAGTATCAATCTATTCTGATACTCTAGTTGTCTAGATAGCAGTATAATACTTTGAATATTCTAAAAATGTCTGTATCAGATTAACGCGCTTCTATTCCGAGCACTAGTTTATTAATATTATATTAACTATCGATTATAGAAAACAACAAGATCAGAATCAACAAATCCGATATCTACTATAGAGATTGTATCGATCTGAAAAACTGATTTATGCAGATAGATATCTATTTTATTTTCTATTCTGTTTCAGCAAATCAGAAAACAATTTTCGTATCAATATTTCTCAGAGAAAGAGCTTAATACTAATTTAAATCAAATTTACAAAAATATCTAAAAAACTATAACAAAAATCTCTGTGCAATATTTACGAACTTCGACAACTTCAAAAGAGAGTTTCGAAGAATCTTTGAAATATTTAATAAAAAACAAATTGCGAAAAAAGTAATTCAGTATCTAACTCAACAAATCTCTGCAGCAGACTATATAGTTAGATTTCAGAAATATATTAATCTAATCGAATAAAACAATATTGTATTTATAACAATGTTTCGACAAGATCTTAAAAACAATCTAAAAAACAAAATTATATACAATAACAGAAGCATCAGCGATATATCCGATTTTATCGAAATAGTTATCGATCTCGACAACAAACTGTATAAAAGAGCTATAGAAAAAAGATATAATTAATTTCGAGAAAAAACAGAAATCTTTTTTAAATCAGCAATTAGATATCAGCAGAGAGAATTTTGTTCTAATTAGAAATACAGTAATTCCGATTATTGTAAATCTGTATCTATAGAACTGAATTTTATTCAGCAATATAAAGAGAAGAATTCTAGAAAAAAACAAAACAACAAATTTCAGAAAACGTGCTATTTATATAACAAATCGGACTACTTCGCAAAAGATTGTTGATTACAAAACTTGATAAACTGCTGACAGATTAATACTATATTAAGAGAGATATTCGATAGTTAAAACAATATTAAGAAACAAATCGATACAGAAACAGAAATTTCCGAGACTGAATCGAACAACAACTACTATTTAATAGAAAATTCAGATCAGTTACAGAAAATTCTAAATAGAATATTATCAGACAAAATATCTGTATCTATATAGAAAATCAATTAAATATTCAATAAAACTATAAGAGTACAACAATCAGAAATGTTATATCTTTATTCAGTAACAGATTCAGACAACAAATACAGCTGAAAAAACTTTTACAAATATCTAGACAATATTACAAATTATTTTGATACTTTAACTAGCTTATTAAGAGAAAAGAAGATAAATCAAACTGTAGATAAATGCAAGAAAGCGCTAGAAAGCAACACTATTATCGAAAAAGAAATTTTCGATAAAATCGAACAACAACTAAGCAGTGTAAATCTATTCCGAGAAAAGATAGAGAAAGTTAAAAAATATATAATATTCAGTTAAACTGAATACTACAACAACTTCTGTTAAATTTATATAAAAAACAAAGAAAAATCTGAATAGTTCTCTAGAAAACTATCTATTTTTAAACAACAGCAGAAAAAAGTTCAGCGCAAATAGATACTTAAAACAGAAATTGCAGCACAAAAACAGAAAAAAGTTCAAATTTATTGATAAAAAATATATCAGAGAAATGCAATATATTAGTTTAACAGCAGCAACTAAACTTAACAGCATATGCACAATATTTTATTATATCAGTTAAAATTAATAGTTGTCGACTAATTGCAATAATCGATTCTGATACAATAGATAATTTTATAATCAGAATTTTTGTTAAAAGAGAAAAATATTTTACTCAAAAGAAGTCTGATATATACAATTTAATAGTTGTAGATAGAAATCTATTATCTGACAGAAATAGAAAAGTAGATAGAGAAACAAAACTACTATCGATAGCTATTCAGCAATACTATAAGAAACTAATTTTTAATATAGTAGAAATAACTATTTACAATATTGTTCTAGAAATATCTTGATTGAAGCAGCACAATTCAGAAATCGACTAAAATATACAAGTATTTAGATTTGCGCAATATAATTATATAATTTATATTTAATCTATATATTGACAGTATTCGATAATAGATAAAAGATTAAATCGAAAATCGATTGCAAATAGCAAATTTGTATTTTTGCAAAAAAACAATCTAACAGAGTTCGACTCGACAGATATTGACAAAAATCAGTCGAATTACAAAATTAGAATAAATAAATAAAATTACAAATTTTCTGAAAATTTTGAACTATCTGATATAGCGAAGAAATTGCTAAAACACTTATTACAAATATACAACAGTTAAGAATATCTGTTTTAAAAAAAGAAAACAACAGAGACTCTCTCTAAATATTAATTGTAAAATTATAAAATCAGATTTAAATCAAACAAACAGTTTATATTTGAATCTATATATATTTTATTCGAAAAAAAACTCGAAGTACTTCGCGGATATCTGACAGAAAACAAAAAAAAAATTTATTAGAAAATTTTAATTACAGACAGAATATTCAATTTTTTTTGTATTAAAAAAAAATAAAACTTTCTGTCTATATATCGATTATCGAAAGCTAAATAATATTACGATCAAAAACCGATATCTACTATTTAATATCAGCGAGTTTCAGAATCGATTATTCGAAACAAAATACTTTATTAAACTGAACTTACAAAAAACGTATAATCAGATTAGAATAAAGACAGAAAAAAAGTAAAAAACAGCTTTCTATATACAATATAAATTATACAAATATACAATAATACTATTCGGACTTACAAACGCTCCGACAATATATCAGAAAATAATTAATAATATACTACAACAATATCTGAATCGATTTGTTATAGCATACTTAAACAATATTATAATTTACTCAAAAATTTTAAAAAAATATATTAGTTATGTCTCCAAAGTATTGGAATGTCTGAATATAAGAAACTTATATTTTAAGTCAGAAAAATGCAAATTCTATCGAGAGAAAATTGATTTTCTTAAATTTATTGTTAAACAATATAGAGTATATATAGATTCCGAAAAACTACAAACAGTCAGAAAATAGAAATTATTAACAAATGTTAAAAAAATACAATTTTTTCTAGATTTTATAAATTACAACAAGAAATTTATCAAGAACTATTTAGCAAACACAATATTACTGACAAATCTTACAAAGAAGAATATATTATAGATATAAGAATTTACAGAAAAAAAATTATTTCAGAATCTTAAACTAGAATACTTAAAGAAATCAGTACTAAAGATATACAATTTGTAATTGTTAAACAGAATTGAAACTGACACATCAGATCTAGCTATCGATATATATTTTAGTCAGAGATATAAAAATATATAGTATTTAGTAATATATTTCTCGAGAAAATTTTTGTCAGTTAAACAGAACTATAATATTTACAATAAAAAACTATTTGCTATAGTAGTTTTTTTGAAATTATAGAGAGTATATACAGAAAAATTATCAGAACTTACGATTTTTACAGACTACAAGAATTTTGTATATTTTACTACTATTAAGCAGCTTAACAGAAGACAAGTACAATAGTCAGAAAAACTCGAACAGTACAAGTTCAGAATACAGTATATTTTAGACAAGAATAACAACAGAACAGATATATTTAGCAGAAAAAATAATTATATAGAAACAAAAAAATTGTTTAATTACAGTATATTTAAAATCAACAAAAACAAATTACTATCAGCAAACAAATATAAACTGAATACTATACTACAAATACTCCGAGACAATACAGAAGAGTTTTTAATAAAAAAAAGAAAATTTCAGATATCTATCGACAAGATTGACAAATATATAAAAAAATATTATAACAAACTACTGCAAGAGTATTCAGAAATAACAAAAATTTTTCAGTTTTTATATCAGTATTGTCAGTTTCTACAGATAAAACAAGCTGTCGAGATATATATTAAACAATATTTTAGCTGTCAGCAGAACAAATATAGTACGTATATAAACTATAACAAAATTCAATATCAGAAATTATCTGAATCGTTATAAAATAAAGTTACAATAGATTTTATTATCAAATTGTCGAAGTCGACAGATTCAGCAACTGAAAACAGATATAATTCGATACTGATAATAGTTAATAAATTTATCAAATACTTATATATTATTGCATGCAAAGAGAAGTTTATTGCAGAACAACTGAAATATATTATATTGAATCGACTTATACAATATTACAGTATATTCAAAAAACTAATTAGTAACAGAGACAAACTTTTTATATCTAACTATTAAAAGACGTTTCTTTTAATATTAGATACAAAACTTCGAATATCTACTGTCTATTATCCGATTACAGATAATCAGACAGAAAAAACAAATCAGAGTCTTAAATAGTATCTGAGACACTATATTAACAATATTTATAGCAATTGAATATTATTTCTATCTATAGTATAACTGATATTTAATGCAAAAATTTCGAATATTACTAAGATAACTCTATTTTTTGCCAACTATAACAAGAAATTAAATTTTTTCGAAAAAGAGTATATATATCTGTCTGTACAGTCAGCTATCGAAAAAATAGCAATACTGAAAAAAATACACGATAATATCTCAAAGATACAGAAAAAGTCGGTTAAGTATCAAAATAAAAAACGAAAAACAATATCTTAGCTAAAAAAAAGAGATAAGATATATTTTCTTACAAAAAATCTTAGAACAAGAAAATCAAACAAAAAATTGAATTATATTAAAGTCGGACCGTTTTTTGTCAAAAAAGTTAAGAAATCAATTAACTACAAACTCGACTTATCTCAAGACGCCAGAATATTTTCAGTATTTTATATATTATTGTTGAAGTCAGCAGACTCAATTATATTTTTACAGAATATCTTTTATTTCTATTTATAGAAAGAAAAACAGTTCGAAATCGAGAAAATTCTAAAACAAAAAAATCAGAAGTATTTTATTAAATAGAAAGAATACTCTATTTTCGAGAATATATAGAAATCTCTTAAGAATCTTCGACAATATCAGAGATTGCTGAAGAAATTTCGAAAAAAAATACTTTTTCAGAAATCAGAGAACAGCTCTCGAAACAAATTATTACTAGAGAAAGCAACAACTATCTCTTAATTCGAATAAGAATCAGTCGGATTCTCTAAAGTATTCAATTTATTCAGATTTTGAATTCCGCGACAAAGCATTTTACTATTACGTTTCTTCAGAGATTTCTTTTGTTTGCACAGTCTCTTTATATATATATATTGTTTACAAAACTTTTAATAAAACTTATTTGCACAAACAATTGTCAGTTGTATTCTTTTTTCTAGAATATTCTTTTGCTGCTTTAAGAACTGTTATTTAATATCGAAGAAATTACGGCAATTATATTTGATCGAAAATTTTATATATTCAGTACAACAGCTGAACTTCTTTTCTATTTTACAGAAAAAATTACAACAGATACAGCAAAAATATTGAAATATAGTAATGTTTGTTCGAAGTAATCTTCGATAAAGCTTGTAACGTTGTTGGGATTTTTTGAAATTACCAGATATAATAGTAGAAAGAATAAATTATAATATTTTCGAAACAGAAAATTTCGGAGAGAAAGATAGTATTACAAATTATGTATTCAGTTCTACTGACTACGACGCAAAACTCTTTACAGTATGCAGAGCACAGTCTGCCAAAAAAATATTATATAACTGAATTAATAGATCAGTAAGATCAGCAGTACTGATTTACTAAAATTATCGATTCAGAGAATTAATAAATTGTTGAAATCAGAATAACTGATTCAGTAATTTAACTGATTTATTATATATATAAACTTCTGAACACAACTTTTTTATAAATTGTGTTCAATTTATCTATCAAGTTACTCTCTATTATAGATACAAGCTGCAAACTCTTGTTATCAAGTAATTGCTTGCATTGTCTGAAGACATCTACAGATCTCTCCAACAGTATCAATCTACCCTGATACTCTAGTTGTCTAGATAGCAGCGTAACACTGTTTTCTTCTTTATCTCTTGAGATTTAGCAAAAATCTTACTTTTGCTTTACTTACTCACTTTATAGACTTCGTCGCATAGATAGAAAAAGTGCTTGACATTTTAGAGCAACTTAGAGAGTCAAATTTAGCTCTATACAAGACAAAATTTAATCTTAGAGATTATTAAAGACTGCTAAGTTAGCTCAAACAAATATAGAATATATATGTTCGTTCAAATCGAAACAATTGTTCGATAGTAGATTATTATTTGTCTAATCTTTATAAAAGATGTAAAGTTTCATAAGTAGCGAGCGTATTAATAAAGAAGCTTGTAGCAGTAATATATTTTGCGACGCACGTAAAGACTCTAAAATAAGAAAAGAGTTTAGTATAAAATAAATAACTTATCGACGCGTTCTCTATTATTCTCTAAAAAATGCAAGATTATTCGCTATTCGCAACTTTGAGTTCAAGACTCTATATTTTCTCAATTTAGTTAATTATAATTATGCAATGTTTTACTCTCTTAAGCGAGAGATTGCTAATTATTAATCGATCTTTTCTTCTAACAAGCTCGAGTCTTGAATTTTTGCTTTGTTATCTTTTTTCTCTTTCTTTGTACAAAGCTTAATTATATCGCTTGCATTATTAATAATTATAATATTGCTTTTTAGAGTAAGCGAATTTATTTGCATTTGAAAGTGTAATCTAGAATAAGAAAGTAATATAAATGTAAAGTTTGCTTTATTCTATTGAAAGATTATAAAGCTAACTATACAATAACAACAAAAGATTTACTAACGTTTTAACTTTCGAGCTTAACGCGAAATAATTCAAGACTTTAATTATTAGATAGCATAAAATAAATAAGTAAGTATATACAAGTTTAGTAGCTTTAAGAGTCTTAAGATCTGCTTGTTATACAGTACAACTACACAAGAGTGCTATATATACTATTATAAGTTAACTATATATTTAGATTAAATTCATAATTGACTCTCTAGCGCGCAGATTTATTAAATATAATCTATATATTTATTGAACTAGTTCTAGTTTAGTCTAGTAATTAATAGTCTTGATAATAAAGTTTTTATAGTTGCAAGCTAAAACTCTTAG
>JAABUL010001869.1_pt1 | contig 37473 bp, 9 predicted proteins | sample 5559151 | NCBI WGS metagenome assembly JAABUL01 (sample SAMN10711876, study PRJNA513368) | rock metagenome | isolation source: Antarctica rocks | place: Antarctica: Victoria Land, Pudding Butte sud | reverse complement strand
TACCGATCTAATCGGATTTACTAGAATTCTGCGAGTATATAGCGAATATTTAACTAGAATTCAGGATTTCCGTTCTATCCGATTCAGTCAGATTCTAAAAGAGAATCGCCGATATTTTATCTAAATTACTGAAAATATTAATATAAACGAATTCTCTGAGCTGTCTATATATACAGATTTGACTAATACTACTGAACTGTAAAACTTGTTCGATCTAGTATTAAATATCGAATATAACAATCTGTTCGATCAATTCGAACAATCTGAGCTTGTATTGTTAATCGATAATCGACTGACATATTATCTGATACAGAAAATTTTGCAAAAGATTGTCGATCTACCGATCTAATCGGATTTACTAGAATTCTGCGAGTATATAGCGAATATTTAACTAGAATTCAGGATTTCCGTTCTATCCGATTCAGTCAGATTCTAAAAGAGAATCGCCGATATTTTATCTAAATTCTTACTTAAAGTATTTAAAGAGCTTACTTTTATAAATGTTGCTAATTTAATATTGTAAATATTCTAAGTTTTTAACTTTATAATTGCTTTATCGAATATTTTGTTTAATTTGTTTTTGCAAAAGATATCTCTATAATACAATCGATATTTTAGCTTAAAATATTCTTGACAAAGATTTAGAAATTTTATTTTATTTTTAAGAGTTTAAAATTATATATTTATGTTTTGTTTCTAATTGCGAATAGAAGCACGCGTGCTAAAATTATTGTTATTGCAAGTAGTCGAATTATTTTGTTTAATAGACTTCGAAATACTATTGCGATTATTACGTTTATTAATATTGTTAATAACTTATATATAGATAGATGTTCGAATAATTGTCGAACAAGATTTCTTTATTTGTTAAAACTTAAGATTAATATTACAAATTAAAGTAATAAATAAATTAAAAAACTTATAGTTTGTTAAGATAATATAGCAACTCTAAAGTTTATAGTTTAGATTTTTATTAAATTAATATATTCTATTGATTTTTAATATAAAAACTCTAATTATTGTAGAAGTAAAACAATTAATATATTGAATAAAGAACTCAATAGTCTTTATATTAAATTCGAATAACGTAATCTTAACAAAATTACGTTGTTTTTTGTTTAAATTGTTTTATTCAGTATTTAAATTTTGAAACAAATTATCTATTGTTAAATAAAAATTGACAAATCTATTAAGTAGACAATACTTAATATTTTTGAAAATATTATTAATAATCTTAACGCAAACAAGACTAAATTTAATTTTTTTAAAAACAAATCTTCGAAGACAATTATTAAATTTAACAAACAATATAATGATTTATTGTTCGAACTTTTCGAAATCTCTAATAAAGACAAAAAGATCTACAAAGTATTTATTATTCTTTATATCTTGTAGCTTCGACTTAAAATTACAAACAAAATAAATATTATTAAGTCGATCTTTTGTTATTATATTAAACTTATAAAAATACTTTTGCTTACTATTATTGTTAAAGTTGTAAGTCGCAAAAGTAGATTTAACAATTGCAATTTTTTTAATTCGAAAAAAGCAAACTTTTGTTTCAATTAATATATTATAATTTTGAGAAAATTGTATTAAACTATAGTATTATTATACTTTAATTAAAAACAATAAATTATTTTGTTATAAGTTATTACAATTGTCTTAGATTAATTTAAATGCGTTTTTAAAATATTAATATTAATTTTGAGCTTACTTATATACTTTAAACTAAAATTTCGATAGTTTTGAAGCTTAACTATTGTAATGCTATTTTTATGCATTAATCGAGACTATATTGTTGCGTTATTTTTAATTGTTTTTAGAAAAGATTAAGACGTAAATTGTTAATTTTTGCTACAATTGTTAAGCTCGTTTACTAGAGTACAACAACAATTTAACTTATTTTTGTCTTCTTGCAATTTACGAAACTACATAAAGCTCTTGTTTAATAAATAAAACAAAAAAGATATAATTAACAAATTTAACAAAATTATGTTATAAAATATTGCTAGTCTAGTTAGTCTATCAATAATAATTTTATAAGAATTTATTAAGAACTCGAATGCGTTAGTTTTGTATAAATTAGCAAACTTATTAAGTTTTAAGTTATCTTTAAGATTATTTTAATCTAGCAACGACTTTAACAAATAATAATTATAATATAAAACAATATTAATATCTTGTTAACTTTGTTGGTTAAAGACTTTTTAAATAATTTGCAATTTTTGCTTAAGCTAAACTTGACTTTAATTTTAGAAAATATATTCTTGTTAATTAAGTTTATTATATTGTAGATATAGATATAAGATAAATGTTGTAAACAAAGATAAAAATTAAAGTTTAAATATATTTAATATAATACAAATATTAAACAATCTATATTACTTGCGAGACGAAAATTTCGATATTAAAAATAGATATTGTTTAAAATGTTATAAGTCTCTAGTATATTAAAGCGAAAAAAAAAGTATTGTTCAAAGACAACAACAAAATTAAATAATAATTGTTATTTTAGCTAATTTACTATTTTTATTCTAATAAGTTTATTAAGTTGTAGTTAAGACAATTTATTGTTTATTTATTCTAGTAAACTTATTAGATTATAGTTGAAATGATTTGTTGTCTATTTATTCTAGCAAACTTATTAAATATATTCTAGCAAATTTATTAAATCGTAGTCAAAATAGTTTGTTGTTTATTTATTCTAGTAGACTTACTAATCTTATTCTAGCAAATTTATTAAACTATAGTCGAAACAATTTGTTGTTTATTTATTCTAGTAGACTTATTAATTTTATTTTAGCAAATTTACTAGATTGTAATTAATACTTTAGTAACTTTGTATCTAAAGTTGCTTTAATAACTTTATATTTGAAATTCGTCTCTTAAGACAAATAAAGTAACGAATATAACTATCTTTAAAATACAACTTGTAGAGTTGTATCTAAAGAGATAGCTAGTATTATGTTAAGATTAAAGTTGTAATAACTAATATATAATTAATTGACGAAAATACTAGCTATGCAAAACTAACTATATATAGAAAATAAGTATAAGTACGATAAATGTCAAGACGCTAGTTACTACTTGTAGTATATTCGAGACTAGAGAACGTAGACTCGAAGAGTAATCAAAGAGCAAAGTCTATCTAGTCTAGAATTGTAGCAAATAACAAGAATTGTAAATATATATCAAATAACTCTTAACAATAGTAATTATATTAATAATGCGCTTTTAAGATTTTTGTTAATTAACGCAAAGAACAAGAAGATATATTAGATAATTCTAATCTTAAAAAGCACTTTGTTTTAATTGCAAATGTATAGCAAGTAAACTTTTAACAATAGTAATATATTGATAATACGTTTTCGACATTAATATTAAGTGCGACTACAAGAATTATAAGTATATGACAAGAGACTTCTAGCAATAGTAAGAATAACGTTTAGCAACTTTAATAGCAAAACGTAAAAAATATATAGAAACAAATTATTCTATTTATTAGATTTTTAATTAGAAGATATTTATACATTTAGTAAAATCTTGTTACATTTAAATATTTGTAGTAAAAGTTAACTACAAAGTCAAAGCAATTGTTAATTATAGAATAGTCTTTTTATCAAAATTTGTTGTTATAGTTTGTGTAGTTTATAAAGAAATATCTAATATTGAAGTATCTTGCGTCTTCGATCTATAGCAACTAGACTTAAATTTGCGTTATAATTGTTCTTGCGTATATAATATTGTAATATGTCCATATTTTTAACATAGTAGTTAAGCTTTTGATTGTTAGCGTTATTATTAGTGTTAGTTAACAACAAAAGTTTAATTTGTTAATTTAAAAGAGACTTGCTTTTATCGAAATACAAAAGTTACAAGTAAAATATAAAGTAAATTAATTTTATTAATTCGAACAATTTTAGTTCGTAAACGTAATTGTTAATTGCTCGAATCATCTTATAAAGATTTGTGTTCTTATGTTTTAAAAACTTATAAAATTGTATTATCTTAATATTTCGAATATCGACTATAATTTTATTATCGATTTTGAACTTTGAAATTGCAATATGTTTGCAATTAGTAAATTTTATTTACTTAACTTGTGTTTAGATAAGCTCTTAACAAAGAAATTTTCGAAGAACTTCGATTTTTTCGATAATCTTGTTAATATTTTCTATATTACAACAAGTTTTTAACATATTGTTATTAGAGGACACTAAAGAAGATTCTAGATTTAATTGTATTAAATAGTTTTTAATAGCAAAGAAAAATAATAAGTTGATTAACTTGCTAGTATAGTTGTTTGCAACAAACTTAACAATAACAAGATAATTAATTTAGTTATCTTAATTATATTGAACATATATTCGAAGATATTGTTTAAAAAGAATATTGATATTTTTGATTTAATTGTCGATTTCTAAATAGAATGCGATTAATAATTTTAACTTAGTTTCTAGTCTTTTGCAAAAATGTTGTTAAAAATAAGCGATAAATTAAGTATCTCTATTAGAAACAATTGTAACTAAAAAGTCTTCGATATTTTAAACAAAATTAATAAAAATTTAAATTATAATTTTAATTTCGAAAGAGTTTATAAGTATAAATTTTTTATTCTTGAATAATCTATCAATTATTATTAAGCTATATTAAAAGATCTTTTCTTTATAACAATATAATAATAGAGAGATAATAAAGTTGCAAAATATATTTTCTTAATAGTAATCTAAAATAGATAAAGACTTTAATAAATTGTATTTGTATTTACAATATATTTTAATATATTTTCAAATTAAGCAACTTTTAATATATTTTTGACGTCTCAGTATAGCATAAATTAATAATAATAATACTATATTTTCTCGAACGTTGTTGTTTAACTTAAATACTTAGCGCTTAATAATTTATGCTAGAATCTAATTGCTTCGACTCTAAAAATAATGTTTCTATTTCAAAATATATATACTTTGTTTTAAATAAACAAATATTTAATTTTGATTGTTAAATGTTCGACTATTATACAATTTTCAAGTTTTAACTTAATTGTTTTGCGAAAAATAGTTAAAATCTTTCGTTTGTTAACTTTCTTAGTTTAAATAATTTGTTATAACTTTTTGTTTTGCAAATATATTTTTAATATTTGTCGAACAAGAATTTCGAAATTAAATTCTATCTTAGATTTTTTCTTTTTTATTAAATTAGTTGCAACAACAAACAAAAACTAAATTATAAAAAAATTGCAAGTATAAATAATTTAAATATAGACAAAACAAATATATTTAACAAAAGAATAGAATCTATTGTTAAAGATAAAGAAATTATAAATTAAGAAATTGTAGATACAACGCTAATAAACAAAAGAATTAAAAGAAGAAATTTAACAAAATATAGTTTGTTTTGTTATATCGATACAAATATTGCAAATATTGAAGATATAAATAATTCTATATTTTTGTTAGTTGTTAGCGAAATTTGTGTAAACTTTTTGCGAATTTTTGTTATTCTCTTGTTAGCAATTAGATTATATTCGATCGAGTTTTAAAATAAATAGACTAACTTAATTATTGAATTGTAAAGAATATTTAGTAATAATAAAATTAACACAACAACTTTAATTATGTTCAATTCTAAGTTATATTGCTTAAGAATTGTTTGTTTTTAAAATTAATTGCAAAAATTGTTCTTATTAAACAATAGATTTTGCAATTGTTTAATTAGATTTTTTAACTTTGTATCTAATATATTTGATCGATAAATAATCTTAAAGTTAATCTTAAATAGAAACTTAACTTAGCAAACTTAATAACAATTTAATTGCTTAATAGTTATAAAATACTCTAAATTGCAATAATTAGTAATAATTTTAATAGATTATTCGATAGAAGTATTAATATACTTCGAATATTATTTCTTAAAAGCGCAAACAATAGTTAATAGCTTTTTGTTATAAATCTTGTAGTTGCATTTTGCAAACAAGATAATTTTAGATATATAAATTATTAAATAAAGCAATTTATTCGAAATTATTTGCAATAGTACAATAGCAATTACAAAGTTAAAAATATTGCTTTCGATTTAGATTTTTAAATAAATATTAAAGTAATAAAAAATAGATTAATTAATAAAGACTTTTTTAAGAACTTTAAAAACAATTTTTTTAGAATTGTTAAATTGTTATAAAAAATTTAGATTTTTGTTTTTAAGTTTAGTAAGCGCTAACAAAGATTTAATTAAATTGAAATAATTATAAATAAATTGTTAATAAAAGTTTGCAAAGCTTAGAAAGATTTGCACATTGCGCATACAAATAGAAGTTTTCTATTTTAAAATATATTAAATTTTTTCGAAATTTTTTCGAATTTCTTCGATAATAATAATTAGATCTAGATACTTAATTTGCTTAATAAAAAAGATATATTTGTTAATATTTAAATAAAGATTTGTTTCGTAAAGCTTAGCAAAAACTTTATTAATATAATTCTTATACTTTTGCTTAATATTGTTGTAAACTAGAATATTATTTATATAGACAATATAGAAATTGTTTAGATAAAAACCAAGAGTTTTGTTAATAAAAAATTAGAACGTAATTAAGATATTGTATAACTTAAAAGATATTACAATATACTTAAATAATTTATAACAAATAATAAAAACTATTTTGTATTTATTATCGAAATATATTCGAATTTTGTTAAAGATAACAATAATATCGAATTTGTTATAGTATTGAGTTTTGCACAATTGTTGTAAAATTTGTCGAATTAACAATAATATATTGCAATTCTTAATTGTAAAAGTGTTAAAAGCTTTATAATTTATATAAATATGCAAATTTTTATTAAATTTCTTAATTATTAAAATAAGAACAATATATTATAAAATACTATTGCAAATTTGATTTTTGCTCTTTATATCGTTTAGATATACCTTAATAATTTCTTCTTTTTAATAAGATATATTGTAGACTTTCTTAGCAAAAGAAGTTGTATTTAAAATAAAATCGATAATATAATTAATACTTTTATTTGACAATAGTTTGTTAATTTCTTGCAAATTAAAGAACTTAATTTATTGTTTAAACTTTAAATATATTTGCTTCTTTAATTGCTTTAGACTTAAAGAATTTTGTTTAATTTTTGTATAAAATTTGTTGTAATTATTAAAGAGAATAATTGCAATATCTATAATAATATTGCTATCTATAGAGCAAGCTAGATATTTATTGTTTTTCTTTGATTAATTTAGTATAGCAAAGTGTTCGAACAATATTATAACTATTTTGTAATCTTCTTTGATAGCAAGTTTCAAAAATACGAAAATACTTATTTAATAGATATAGAATTTATTTAAAAGCTTTAAAAACAATTGTTTTAATTGTTTGTATTAATTGTTAAACATTTCTAATAACTAATAACTTAACAAATAGTATTCTATATAGTAATTAAAGTTGAATTCGAGAAATTGTATATTGTTTTTAACTTGTATATTATACTTCTTAATTTAAAGTATATCAAAAATAATTGCAAATTGTTTTAGTTCAATTATTAAATATTACAAGATATCTATATATTTGCTAAAATTTAACAATAATTTGAGCAATATAAATAGTATTTGGAACAAATATATTGTTTGCAAGACGCAACTTAATAAAATTTCGCAATAATATAATAGAAAGCTTATAAAACTTAACAAACTTTCTATTAACAAAGACTTTATCAAAGATTTTAATATTAATAAATAGTATTGTTTTAATATAATATTTATTAGAGAGCAAATAGACTTAATTTAAGTAAATCTTAATATAAAAATCTAATTGCTAATTATTAAGTAACTTATTATTAATAATGTTAGATTTAAGCTTAATTTTAACTAGCAAAGTTCTATCGCGTAAATTAAATATTACTTAAAGTTTCTTTATTGTCTTTTATATAAGCGCTAGCTTTTGTCTTAGATTGCAACTTTTGTTAAAAATATTTAGTTTTTCGATTTGCTAGAATCATTTAAGTTATTGCTTAAGATATTAGAAGAACTTGTTTTTTTTAAATATTGTTAATTCGAGATTGCTAATATTATAAGTTTTAAGCTCTATAATAGTTTTTTTTAATTTTAATTAACTTATTTTTGCAAAAGACGTTCGAATAATAAGAACAATATTTTGATTGCAAATTTTTTCGACAAATTTTTTTTTTCTTAAACTTATTTTTAAATGTTTAAAATCAAAAGACTAACTTTGTTTCAAAGAAAGATTTTTGTTTATTTGTACAAATAATTGACTTGTTGTTGTAGATTTTTGATCTACTTGTAGATTTGGGCGTTGAGTTTCAATTTTACGTTTATTGCATAGAAATAAATTTTATTACGTATGCTAGTCTAAGATTGTTAATAACTCTTTATTTGTTTTATTCTAGAATCTATATTATATAATCGAGAGATTAGATTATTGATATTAATAATGTCGATTGTATTAACAAATCGATTGTACAACTTATTGCTTAATTTTATATCAAATTAATGCATTTTTTAATTTTTAGATAGCTTAATATTTGCTATTGTTAATATAAATCGAGTTATATACTTGTTAAAGATTTCGAAAGACTTTATAGATGATTAATTCGATATCGAACATAATAAAATAAACTCTAAATTTGACAAATAATATAATTCTTTATTAATTAAATCTCTTTTAATTACTCAAAAATAATAATAAATCGAAAAACTTATTGTTGTCTTGCTATAATTTCTCGAATTTAAACAAACTATTTCTAAAACTTTTGTTAAGACGTTTGCAATTTTGTTAACTAAATTTATAAAAGCAGAGCTTGTTGTCGCTATTGCTACTAAAGTTACAACAAAACAACAAATAATAAATAGACTTAAATTGCTTATATTGATTAAATTGTTCAATTAATTTATCTTGTTTTTTAATTATTATTTTAATTATCTTTTTTTAGACTTTGTTTTTAGTTTGTTTGATATTTTGCTTTTCTTGTAGACTTTTGCAAATAATTCTGACTTTAATTAAGTTTGCTTCTAATTAAATTGTAATTTGTTCTTGTTCTATTGTTTGTTGCATTAAATTATTAATACAAAAATTAATTTGATTAATATAATCGAGTTAATAGTTAGAATTTTAAGTTATATTTTTAGAAAAAATTGTTGTTATATAAGAGCTTTGCAAAGTCTTTTTAAATCTCTAATTGTTAAAGATTGTAGTTAATAGAGAGCTAATAAGATAAAAATTAATTAATTTTCGAATAAAAGATTCGAGTTATACACGTAGACTTTTTGATAGATAAAGAAAATATATTAATATTTTCGAGAAATTCTTTATTACTTAGTTTGATTAACTTAGATTTAGCAAATAATAGCTTAGACAAAGTTTGCAATTATAATTTTGACAAAGTTAAAAAAATATTAACAATAGATTAATATTTAGATCGATTTCGAGACGCAATACTCTTGCAAGACTTAGAGTCAAATTAAAGATTTCTAACTCTTTATAGTAAAATTGCAACGCATTGTTATAATAGATTGAATCAATAGTATAAATCTTAATAACTATAAACAATAACAAAGTACTAAGTTAAAATATAAACTTTAGACAAGAAGATTTGTTAAATATGTTTGTCTCAATTAAGTATTAATTATTTTGTTATGCTATAAGCACAAATGCAAGATTATTAATATCGAAGATAAATATTGTTTAAGTATTATTGCGCAATAAGTTTTGCGCAACGTAAACAAATATTGCTCGAAAACAATATTATTGCAATATAAGTATCGATTCTAGTAGATTTGCTTGTTTATTTTAGCAAATTTACTAGGTCTTAGTTGTTTGTTCTAGCAAATTTACTAAGTTGTAGTTTAAACAATTTGTTGTTTATTTATTTTAGCAGATTTACTATCTTTTTTGTAGGATTTTTTAACTTAACGCGATAAGATTTAAGAAATACTTATTTAGAGAGTTAACAAAATAAATTATTGTTAAGTTGTATATCTTTCTTAAAGATATCTATTATTGCGACTTAGTTACGCTTTGCAAAACGTTTGTTCTAGTAACTCTATATCTAAAATCTCTTTAGTAATTCTATATTTAAAGTTGCTTTAATAGCTTTATATTTAAAGTACATTTCGAAGAGAAAAAGATTAGCAAATATAAATATTTTTAGAATACAATTTGCAGAATTGTATCTAAAAAAATAGCTAGTATTATGTTAGAATTAGAGCTATAATAACTAGTATATAGTTAATTGACGAAAATACTAGCTATGTAGAACTAACTATATATAGAAAATAAGTATAAGTACTATAAATGTTAAGACACTAGCTACTATTTGTAGTATATTTAAGACTAGAAGATGCAAATTCGAAGAATAATCGTAGAACAAAGTCTATCTAGTCTAGAATTGTAACAACGCATATTAATATAAAACTATATAATTCTATTGCAATTGTCAAATATATTTAGAAATATATATACAAAGATTAAAATTGTACAACTTTGCAAATAAAAGACAACAAGAACAATATTGCAAATTATTTAATTAATTGCTATATTAATTTGTACTAAACTATATAAAAAATATTCGAATTTCGCAATTATTGTAAGAATCTTTTAATAATTCGATTAATTATATATCTTTTTAATTAACAACTAATTTATTTTGATAACAATATTTCTTTGCAAAAGTTACAAAAGCTTTTAAATAATTTTAAATTAATCTTAACTTCTTTTTTTCAATATAATACAAACAATACAAATAATCGAAAATTTTTGTATTATAAGTTTTCGAAGCACTATATTTATAACAAGAAGAAAGAAAAGTATTAATAAACTTTATAACAACGCAATTGTACAATTAATTATATATATTATTACAATTTGTAACGAAATCAGAGTAGTATTTGAGATAGTCTAACAAGAATAGTAACTATAAGAATCGAAATAGAAGACAAAGAATCTTAGATACTATATAGACGATTAGAAGAAACGCCAGTTTCAATTAGATCTAGAACGATGTTTAGAGAAGTCTACAATATCTAGAATTGTAACACAATTTTATATAAAATAAAGCTTATTATCTTTGTTTGCTTTTAATTATTGTAAGAGATTTGCACAACTTTAAGTATATTTATACAATTAATAATATAATACATTTTGTACTTTGTATTGCTTATATTGTTCGAGACTTACTAAACAATAATAATAAATAAATAAATTACTTTATAAAGATTATACAATTTGATTTTAATAATACTTTACAATTTTTGTTTGTTATTGTATTAATTTATAAAAAGATATTAAATACTTTTACACTTTAAATTAAATTTTGTACAAATATTTACAATAATCTAACATGTTATATAATTAATTTTTTGCTATTTTGTAAAATTTTATTAATTTGTATCCTAAATTATAATCTGTTTTTAATTGCACAAAAGTTATTAAATTAAAACAAATTATTAAATAAGTTTAATTTTCTATTATTTCGATTATTTTGATTTAAAGAAGATTATTTTTGTGTATTTGCAAAGAAATTAAATTACAATATTTTTAAACAAATAGTATTTCGAAATTACAAAGTCGAACAATTTAATATAAAGCAACGTATAGCTTTTAATATTATTGTATAAAGTATTACAAATAAGTTTTTTATAACGCACTTCTTTGTATATAATTTTACAAATACAAGCAAGATCTTTCTTTATAAAATACTTTATTATTATTATTGAACGCAAAAATTTATTGTTTTGTGCGTTGCTTCTATAGAAATTGCACTATAGCTTTTATCTAATAGTCTAATCTTACACTCTTAATTTAAGATTTTACTTCTTTATATAAAAATTTTACTTATTATATTGAAGTATAAACAAACTTAATAGAAATTTTATAATACATAGACTTAATTATATAGAACATAATTTTTATATAAAATAAATATAATTTTGCTATAATTAATATTACTTTGTGCAATATTCGCAAAAGCAAAACTCTCTTTAATAATATTTTAATTATTATAAGAGATAGTTTTGCACAAATAACGTTTGTTGTATCTTAAAACAATTGTGTTGTATAAATTAATACAAATATTTGTATATTTTAAATTTAAGCAAAATTATTTGTACTATTTTTACGTCAAAATATATAAGTTGCTTCTAAAAAAAATAATCGAATTTTTGCTAATTAGATTAATAATATATTGTACAACAAAAAATTCTATAATTGCATTTAATTATTACTAACAATTATAAATTATTATAAATATTTACGTTAATTTATTAATTAAATCTTTTTATTATAAAAGCTTGCTTAAGTTGTATAGAATCTAAATTTTTTTTAAAGTCAAATAATTTTATGCGAACTAAATAATATTGCACAAGATTTAAATAACTTAGTATTTAAAAACATAAATAATGCAACTTGAGGATTTTGTTCGATTAATATACTTAAATATAAAAATAATAAAACTTCGTTCAAGCTTAGCCCAAAGTATTTATAAACTTTAACTTTTCCTAGATTTTTTTGTTTAAAAATTAAATTTAAGATAAACGCTTCTATTATATTATTGCGCAATCTATAATTTTATAAAGAAATAGATAATAATATACAATTAACAATATTATATTTGTATCGAAATTGCATTAAGAAATATATATATAAAGAATTATAATACAATTAATAATGCTTAATTTTACAATTTAAGTTAACTAGCAAAAAAAAAATTGTTTTAAAATATTAATACGCAAACAATTTGTTATTTGAATATACTTTGCAACAACAATTAATAAGTTGCAAAGATAATTACTCTTTATTGTTAAAGTTAATTTATCTATTTTTTGTTTTAGTTATAAACAACTTTATGTCGCACTTTTATATACAAAAAATGTACAAAGACTTGCTATTTTGTATATTGTTAATACAAAACAATATACGAATATTATAATTTATCTAAAGATTTTATTAAGATTTAATATATAGTTTAAAAGTAATAATAATTTAAATTATTAATTTACGCTTAAATATATATATAATTAATTAATATTAATAACTTTTCTTAATTATTGTATTCTTTCTTATTTGTATTTGTAAAGTCTTAATAAATATATATACGAGTTTTTGCTTATTATTCTTTATATTTGGGCAATTTATGTTTAACTTTCTTGAATTAATTATTAAAAAGTTTCTATAATATACAATACTTTGTGTTTATTAACAATTGTCTACTATGCAATTGTTGTAGTTATCGCAAATTTTGTACAATTTATATTTAAAAGTTTTGTAAAAACTTTTGTAAAATTAAACGTTGCAACTATATAAGTTAGAACAATGTTAAATTACTTAAGCAATATGCTATACTAATTTATAAAACTTAAATAACTTTTGTAATTATTTTTTACAAACAAAACAATATTGTATAAGTTCTAAATTACACAATTATATAAATTAGTAAAAGATTATATTAATTTATTAAATATTTTACAAAAATATACAAATTTATACAAATAAAAATATAAGTTTTTACAATTTGTTATTGAACTTTTTATGTATTTTACAACTTGTTACTTCTTTAATTATTTTGTATAAAAAAAATATATATTTGTGTCAAAGTTGCTTATACTTTATATAAACTTTGCAAGTAAAATATAGATATTGTACTTAAAAAAAACATATATAAACAAATATTTTAAAATTTTTATAAAATTTTGATTGTACAACTTATTAAGTAGATAGTTACTTAATTAAATTTAAATTGCTAAGAGAATTCTTTTATATCTATTGTAATAAACTAGACTTAATTGAATAAAATTTTAAAAATGCTATAAATTATCTTTCTTGCGTAGAATTATTTTTTACGATTTTGCATTTTTGACAAATTACTTTACAAAATCTTTATTAGACTTAGCGTCAAGCTTTGTATTATAATTTTAGACTAGATAGACTTTGCTCTTCGATTACTCTCTGAGTTTGCGTTCTTTAGTCTCGAGTATACTACAAATAGTAGCTAGCGTCTTAATATCTATTGTACTTATATTTATTTTCTATATATAGTTAGTTCTATATAGCTAGTATTCTCGTTAATCAACTATATACTAGCTATTATAGCTCTAACTTTGACATAATACTAGCTATCTCTTTAGATATAACTTTGCAAATTGTATTCTAAAAATATTTATATTTGCTACTTTTTTTGCTTCGAGAGACGAGCTTGACTTTAGATACAAAACTACTAAAGTATCGACTACAATCTAGTAAATTTGCTAGAATAAAATTAATAAGCTTGCTAAAATAGATAAACAACAAATTGTTTCGACTACAATTTAATAAATTTGCTAGAATAAGATTAGTAAGTTTGCTAGAATAGATAGATAATAGATTGTTTCAATTATGGTTCTATAAACTTGCTAGAATAAAATTATTAAATTTGCTAAAATAAATAAACAATAAATTGTTTCGATTACAATCTAGTAAATTTGCTAGAATAGATAGACAATAGATTGTTTCGACTACAATTTAATAAATTTGCTAGAATAAAAGCAATTAATTTGCTAGAATAGCAATTATTATTTAATTCTGTTGTTTTTCTTAAATAATACTTTTTTTCGCTTTAGTATACTAAAGATTTATAATATTTAAAGCAATATTTATTTTTAATATCGAAATTTCCGTCTTGCAAATAATATAAATTGTTTAACATTTTTATTATATTAAATATATTTAAACTTCGACTTTTGTCTTTGTTTATAAATATCTATCTTATATCTATATTTGCAACATAATTAATTTAATTAACAAAAAAATATTTTCTAAAATCAAAGTTAAGTCTAGCTTAAGCAAGAATTGCAAGTTATCTAAAAAGTTTCTAGCTAACAAAATTTAACAAAATATTAATATTGTTTTATATTATAATTACTATCTATTAGATTTGTTGCTAGATTAAGACAATTTCAAAAATAACTTAAAATTTGATAAGTTTGCTAATTTATACAAGATTAATATATTCGAATTCTTAATAAATTCTTGTAAAATTATTATCGATAGATTACTTAAATAAACAATATTTAACAATATAATTTTGTCAAATTTGTTAGTTACGTCTCTTGTATTTTACTTATTAAACAAGAGCTTTACACAATTTTGTAAACTACAAAAAACCAAAAACAAATTAAATTGTTGTTGCACTCTAATAAACAAGCTTAACAATTGTAACAAGAGTTAACAATTTATATCTTAATTTTTTTTTAAAGCAATTAAGAATAACGCAACAATATAGTTTCGATTAATATATAAAAATAATGCTACAATAATTAAGCTTCAAAACTATTAAGATTCTAGTTTAAAGTATATAAGCAAGCTCAAAATTAATATTAATATTTTAAAAATATATTTAGATTAATTTGAAACAATTGTAACAATTTGTAACAAAACAATTTATTGTTTTCAATTAAAGCGTTATAACGCTATAGCTTAATACAATTCTCTTAAAATTACAATATGTTAACTAAAACAAAAGCTTGCTTTCTTTCGAATTAAAGATATTGCAATTGTTAAATCTACTTTTGCAATTTACAACTTAAATAGTAATAATAAGCAAAATCTAGCGTAATAGCAAAAGATCGACTTAATAATAGTTATCTTGTTTGTAATTCTAAATTAAAGCTACAAGATATAAAGAATAATAAATATTTTCTAAAAAATTTTGTTTTTACTAAAAATTTCAAAAAGTTCGAACAATAAATTATTATATTGTTTGTCAAATTTAACAATTGTTTTCGAAGATTTATCTTTAAAAAAATTAAGTTTAGTCTTGTTTGCGTTAAGATTATTAACAACGTCTTTAAAAATATTATATATTGTTTATTCGACAAATTTATCAATTTTTATCTAACAATAGATAATTTGTTTTGGAATTTAAGTGCTTAATAAAACAATTCGAACAAGAAACAACATAACTTTGTTAAAATTACGTTGTTCAAATTTGATAAAAAATTATCAAGTTCTTCAATTAATATGTTAATCGCTTTACTTCTATAGTAACTAGAGTTTCTATATTAAAAATCGATAAAATATATTGATTTAATAAAGATTTAAACTATAGACTTTAGAGTCGCTATATTATTCTAACAAACTATAAGTTTCTTGATTAACTTATTAGTATAATTTCTAATATTAATCTTAAGCTTTAACAAATAAAGAGATTTTGTTCGATAATTATTCGAATATTTATTTATATATAAGTTATTAATAGCATTAATAAATATAATAATTGCAATAGTATCTCGAAGTTTATTGCACAAAATAATTCGATTGTTCGCGATAACAATAATTCTAGCACATATATTTTTATTCGCAATTAAAAACAAAATATAAATATATAATTTTAAGTTTTTAAGAACAAGATTAAATCTTTAAATTTTTGTTAAAATTATCTTAAGCTAGAATATCGATCGCATTATAGAAATATCTTTTGCAAAAACAAATTGAACAAAATATTTAATAAAACAATTATAGAGTTAAAAGTCTATAATATTAGCAATATCAAACTAGTAACACTTCTAAAAGTAAACTTTTTAAATACTTTAAATAAGAATTTAGATAAAGCAAACAACTCGAATAAATCGAAAAACTAAATATTTTTGATAAGAATTATAGTTTAAAACAAAAGCTAATACTTATACGAAAAACAATAAAAAAACTTAAAATTATATTTAACTTATGCGATAGAATTTTTTTAATTAAAATAAAGTTCGAATTTAACGCTATTAATAGCAAGTTACTTAACAATTAGCAACTAGATTTCTATGTCAAAATACGTTTAGATTAATTTTACTTATTTTTTAATAAATGCTATATTAAAACAATGCTATTTATTAATATTAAAGTCTTTGATAAAGTTTTTATTAATAGAAAATTTGTCAAATTTTATAAATTTTTTGTTATATTGTTGCAAAATCTTATTAAGTTGTGTCTTGCAAATAACAAATTTGTCTTAAATATTATTTATGTTGCTCAAATTATTGTTAATCTTAGCGAATATATAAATATCTTATAATGTTTAATAATTAAATTAAAACAATTTATAATTATTTTTGATATATTTTAGATTAAAAAGCATAATATACAAATTAAAGACAGTATATAATCTCTCGAATTTAATTTCAATTACTATATAAAATATTGCTTGCAAAATTACTAGTTATTAAAAATATTTAGCGATTAACACAAACAACTAGAACAATTGTTATCGAAATTCTTAAATAGAGTCGATATTTGCTAGATAAGTATCTTCGCATTTTTGAAATTTGCTATTAAAAAAATTACAAAACAATTGTGATGTTGCTTAAGTACTTTGTTATACTAAATTAATTAAAAAAAAACAATAGATATTTAGTTTGTTGTATAAGCAATAATATTATTATAAATATTGCAACTATTACTTTCAACAACTATAACAAGTTTTATGCAAAAATTAAACAAAATTCTTTAAGTCTAAAGCAATTAAAAAAGCAAATATATTGGAAGTTTAAGCAATAAATTAAGCTTTTTAATTTGCAAGAAGCTAGCAAGCTATTATTAAATAGAAGTATCAATTATATTATTAATTTTGTTTAGATAAAACTTCTCTTGCTAAAAAAGTCTACAATATATTCTATTAAAAAAAAGAAATTATTAGATTATATCTAGACAATATAAAGAGCAAAAATTAAATTCGCAATAGCATAATATAATATATTGTTTTTATTCTAATAGTTAAGAAATCTAATAAAAATTTGCGGGTTTGCGTAAAGTATCAAGTTTTTAATATTTTTACAATTAAGAATTGCAATATGTTATTGTTAATTCGAGAAATCTTGTAACAATTATGCAAAACTTAATATTATAACAAGTTCGATATTATTGTTGTCTTTAACAAGATTTAAATGCATTTTAATAACAAACACAAAACAATTTTTATTATTTGTTACAATCTATTTGAGTATATTATAATATTTTTTGAATTATATAATATTTTAATTATGTTTCAATTTTTTATTAATAAGACTCTTAGTTTTGATTAAAAAAAAATTTATATTATCGATATAAATAATGTTCTAATTTATAGCAATATTAAGCAAAAATATAAAAATTATATTAATAAAATATTTGCTAAACTTTACAAAACAAGTCTTTATCTAGATATTAATAAATATATCTTTTTTGTTAAACAAACCAAATATTTAGATCTAATTATTGCTATCGAAGGAATTTAAATAAATTTCGAAAAAATTAAATATATTTTAAAATAAGAAATTTCTATTTGTGTATACAATATATAGATCTTTCTAAACTTTGCGAATTTCTATTGATAATTTATTTATAATTATTCAAGTTTAGTTAAATCTTTGTTAACGTTTAGTAAATTTAAAAATAAGAATTTAAGTTTTCTATAGCAATCTAATAATTTTAAAAAATTTATTTTTAAAATTTTCAAAAAAGTTTTTATTAACTAGTCTATTCTTTATTATTTCTATTTCAATCTAAAGACTTAAATTAAAAGCAATATTTTTGATTTTGTAATTGCTATTGTACTATTATAAATAAATTCGAATAAATTGCTTTATTTAATAATTTATATATTCAAAATTATATTGTTCGCAAAATTTAATTACGAGATTTACAACAAAAAGTTGTTAATTATTGTTCGCATCTTTGAGAAATAATATCTAGAATATATTAATATTTTTGTCAAATAATTTATTAAAATTATTATTAATTATTGTAATCTAAAGTATTTTATAACAATTAAACAATTAAATTGTTGTTAAGTTTGCTAAATTAAATTTTTGTTTAAATTAACTTTAAGATTATTTATTAATCAAATATATTAGATATAAAATTAAACAATTTAATTAAACAATTGTAAAATTTGTTATCTAACAAGAATAATCTTTGCAATTAATTTTAAAGATAAACAATTCTTAAACAATATAACTTATAATCAAATATAATTTAAGTTGTTGTATTAATTTTACTATTGCTAAATATTATCTACAATTTAGTAACAAAGTTAATTTGTTTGTTTTCAAATTTTATTAAGTCTAAATTAATTGCTAATAAAAGAATAGCAAAAACTTGCAAAAAGTTTATGCAAATCTTGCTAATAATTAACAAAAATATAGAATTATTAATATCTTTAGTATTTGCAATATTCGTATTAATATAACAAAACAAATTATGTTTTGTTAAATTTTCTCTCTTAATATCTTTGTTTATTAATATTGTATTTACAATTTTTTAATTTACAATCTCTTTATCTTTAGCAATAGATTTTATCTTTTTGTTAAATATATTTATTTTATTTATATCTTAATTATTTATACTTATCATTTTTTAATTACTATAGTTTTTGTTTGTTGTTGCAATCAATTTAACAAAAAATAAAAAATCTAAAATAAAATTCGATTTCGAAGTTTTTGTCTAGTAGATATTAGAGTAGACTGACCGCGAAAACCCGAATTCTTGGCGCCAAGAGCCAAGATTCGATTCCATGACGTCAGATTCGGGTTCTTGGCGCTTAAGCGAAAGGATTTGTGCTAAATTTTTTCTAAACAAGTCAATCAAATAGCTTTATTTAAGGTCTTGGCAATTCGGATTTACGCTAAAAATTCGGGTCGAATTTCGGATCCGACTTTTGGAACCGAAACACAACTCGACGATCAGTCTATATTAGAGATATACTTGTAAAACAAAAAAATGCAACAAATTATTTCGACTAAGAAAGCTAGTAAATGCAAAATTATAATTATTTTTTGCAAAACAATTAAATTAAAACTTAAAAACTATATAATAGTCGAATATTTAATAATTAAAGTCAAATATTTGTTTATTTACAACAAAATATATATATTTTAAAGTAAAAACAATATTTTTAGAGTTAAAACATTTAGATTTTAATATAAACAGTTAAGTACTAAATATTTAAATCGAACAACAATATTCGAAAAAATATAATATTATTATTATTAATTTATATTATATCTAAATATTATAAAGTATATTAAAAGTTGTTCAATTTGCAAATATATTAAATTATATTGTAAACACAATAATAATCTATTAAAGTCTTTGTCTATTTTAGATTGCTATTAACAAAATATATTTTGCAACTTTATTATCTCTCTATTGTTATATTGTTATAAAGAAAAAATCTTTTAGTATATCTTAATAATAATTGATAAATTATCTAAAAATAAGAAATTTATATTTATAGACTTTTTGAAAGTTAAGATTGTAATTTAGATTTTTATTAACTTTGTTTAATATATCGAGAACTTTTTAATTATAATTATTTCTAATAAAGATATTTAATTTATTGCTTATTTTTAATAACGTCTTTGCAAATAATTAGAGATTAAATCGAAATTATTAATTGAATTTTATTTAGAAATTAACAAACAAATTAAGAATATCAATATTATTTTTAAGCAATATTTTCGAATATATATTTAATATAATTAAATTAATTATCTTGCTATTGTTAAGTTTGTTACAAACAACTATACTAGCAAGTTAACTAGCTTATTACTTTTCTTTATTATTAAAAATTATTTGCTACAATTAGATTTAAAGTCTTTTTTAATGTTTTCTAATAATAGCATATTAAAAGTTTGTTGCAATATAAAAAATATTAACAAGATTGTCAAAAAGATCGAAATTTTGCAAAAAAAAAATTGTTAAAAACTTGTTTAGACACAAGCTAAATAAATAGAATTTATTAATTGCAAATATATTGCGATTTCGAAGTTCAAAGTAAATAATAAGATTATACTTAATATTCGAAATATTAAAACAACACAACTTTGCAAATCTCTAAAATATAAAAACACAAATCTCTATAAAATAGTTCGAACAATTAACAATTATATTTACAAATTAGAATTGTTTAAATTAATAAAATCAATTTATTTTGTATTCTATTTGTAACTTTTGTATTTTAATAAGAATAAGTTTTTTTTAAATTAACAAATTAAGTTTTTATTGTTAATTAATACTATTAATAACGCTAGCAATTAAAAGTTGAATTACTATATTAAAGATATGGATATATTATATTATATACGCAAAAACAATTATAATGCGAATTTAAGTCTAATTGTTACAAATTATTGACGCAAGATATTTTAATATCAAATTGTCTTTACAAGTTACACAAACTACAACAATAAATCTAAATAGTAAGACTACTCTATAATAGACAATTGTTTCAACTTTGTTGTTAACTTCTACTACAAGTATTTAGACGCAACAAGATTTTATTAAATATTTAAAATATTCTTTAATTAAGAATCTAATAAATAGAATATTCTTGTTGTTATCTTTAATATTAATTTCGAAAACGCATTGTTAATATATTACTATTGCTAGAAGTTATTCGCTATATTTTTGCAATCAAAACAAGATATTTTTTAAAATTAAAATTATCTAATATATTTTCTTGTCTTTTGCGTTAATTATTAAGAACTTCGAAAAAACATTATTAATACAATTATTATTGTCGAAAATTATTCAATATATATCTACAATTCTTGTTGTTATATCTAATATTAACTTCAAAAACGTATTGTTAATATATTACTATTGTTAGAAGTTACTTGTTATATATTCGCGATTAAAACAAAGTACTTTTTAAAAATCAAAATTATTTAATATATTTTTTTGTCTTTTGCGTTAGTTAATATCTATTTCAAAAGCGCATTATTAATATAATTACTATTGTTAAAAATTAATTAATATATACTTACAATTCTTGTTAACATATCTAATATTAATTTCAAAAACATATTATTAATACAATTATTATTGTCAAGAGTTATTCAATATATACTCGCGATTCTTATAGTTATCTTTCAAATTATTTATTAGACATTCTAGATTTGTCTCTTTTATATATTGTTCGAATTAAATATAATCTCAAATGCGCAAATATACAAATATATAAGTATAAATTGCTAATAGAGATCTTTTATGTTATTTTTTCTCTCTACAATAGATTTAGACAAACGTGTCGAAATATAATTAAAATTCGACAAATTTCGATTTTTTAATATTGCTATCTTTTCTTATTGTTGATTTTTTAATTTTTGAGTTACGTAACTTAGATTCTTCTCTTAGAGTTAAAATTAATAATTTTTTGTACTTTTCTTAATTTTTTTATATTTAATATTTTCTTAAAAAATTTATTTATTTATTCTCTTTTTTAACTTTCTTGCTATTCGACAAATTGCTTGTAATTCGACTTTTGCTATTTAACAATTGCTCGAAATTCGATTTTAGATACTCAATAGTACTTGATAATTGTATCTAGTATTGCTTAAAAATAATCGAAAACAAATTAGAATATTATTTGCAATATATCTATTGTTTCTTTGTATATATTATTGCTTTTTTTAATTCTTTTCAAAATTACAATTTTTGATCAATTCTTTTGTTCGACAAATTTATTTTTTTGTTCGATGCGCATTAAAAACTTTAATTTTACTTGTTAATTAATACTTAATATATATTTGATATTAATCAAAGTCTATATTTAACAAGTACTCAAAACTAACTAAAGCTATCCAGAGACGCTAATCGAGAGATTTGTTATTATTTTGTCAAAGCTCGCAAGTAGAAAAAAGAGATAATTTTATAATTTTATACTAGATAGACTTTGCTCTTTAATTATTTTTCGAATTTGCGTTTTTTAGTCTCGAATATACTATAAATAGTAGCTAGCGTCTTGATATTCATCGTACTTATATCTATTTTCTATATATAGTTAGTTCTGCATAGCTAGTATTCTTGTCAATTAACTACATACTAGTTATTATAGCTTTAATTCTAACACTTTGTGCAAAGTTGTACAATCTCTTGATTCGAAATAACAATTCTTCTAGTCTTTGCTTATGCTTCAAAATAAAGCACTTATTTCTTGTCGATAGTATCTAAGTCTTTTATAAAGTTTTCTTCTCAATTTACAATTCTTTAATTATAATTATCATTTATTATATATGCAACGAAGATGTTTTTGAAAAACAACACAAATTTGCGAAATTATAGTGCAATAATATTAGAAAATACAAGATGCAATTAAATTAAGATTAATTTTATAAAAGTTAATAAAAATATTGCAAATACTATTAGTGTTACTCTTTATATATAAAATTAACAAATTATATTTTACTAAATTGATAATTTGTTGCAACAAGTTTCTATATTAATGTTAGTAATATAATACTATTTAATATATAGATTTAAATTTAAGATTCTAATAATTAATTAAAAATATATCATAATAATATTGATAATAACAATTTTGCTTTAATTTGCGCATTAAATTGCAATTATAAAGTTGTCGATTTTCGAAAGACAATATTTATTGTATTTTTCGAAAATATATATTAAGACAATATAAACAATTTTATCTTAAATAGATTTGTTAAGTTTGTAAACTTGTATTTAAACTTACAATTGTTAATAGATAAAATAAGATATTAGACAATATATGCAACTTTAAGTATATTTATAACTAATATAGAGTTTTGTTATAGTTTTAGATTCTTTAGTTTTCTATAAATATAATTAGAAACTATTTTTTTATTTCGACAAATTTTGTTCGAGTTATAAAGTTTGCAAGTCGAAAAGACAATTTTTTTATTAAAAATTCTATCTAAATTATTGATTTTGCGCTCAATAGTATTAGATTCGAATTAAAAGATATTATAATACAAAAGCAATATATTGCTATTCTAAAAATTATAGCAAAAGATAATATCAATGTCTTTTACATTAAAGCAATAGTCGAAGTAGTTGTTGTTGTTGTCGCAAAAACAAACAAAATAATAATTATACAAAACTTAAAAAACTATTAAGTTATTTCTTGTTTAATAATCTTAATTAAATTTTATAACTATAATATTGCTATTTGTAATTTGCTTGCAAGTAATGTTGTAGTTTTTAATATACTAAAGATTGTTAAGAGTTACAATAATTTTAATTTAGTTTGCAATAGCAATATTAGTACTTATAGATTAATCGAAATTATATGCTTTGTTTATAGCAAAGCAAGTAATACATAATTTTTGCTTGCTCAAAAGTTAACAATTTTGTAGAAAGCAAGTTTTAAAGATTTCGACTTTATTAATAAAATAAAAGTTTTCGAGATAAATATTATAAATATTATATATATTGCGTTAATTTAAGTTAAAATATCTAATTTGTATATATTAAATATCTTTATATATAATTTAAATAAGTTCCAAAGCTATAATTTATAAATAATACTAATATTAAAATTAATCTTTTTTAACAATTTTAACAAATAGCAATTACAATATTTTATGTATAGTAATAGTTAACTTCTTAGATTTAACTTTTTTGTTAATAACTACTATTAATTTTTTCCTTTAACTCTTATATTATAGTATTCAAGATTAACGTAATTATAAACAACAAGATAAATAGTTAAAATTTCGATTTTTACTAATTTTTAGATAGATAATTTTACGTTTATATAAACTTCTTTATCTTATATGTTTGCAACAAGTTCGACTTTGTATCTTTTTCTACAAATTATATTTGTTTCGACAAATACTCTTTCTTCTCTATATTGTTGATTATCTTTTATTCTAATAATAATCTCTTTGCGATACTAGACGCAACAAACAAATCGCGCATTATTATTGTTATTGTTCAAAATATTGTTAACATTCTAACTAGAAGTCTAAGTACGCATAAGATACTATTGCAACAACAACTATATAATTATTTTATATTAAATATAATTATTTTTGAGTAAGATTACAACAATAAAATTGTAGAGTTTCTAAAAGATAGAAGTTACAAGATAAAATAAATATTATCAAAATATAATATATATTATGTTATTCAAATTGTAAATAATAGCAATTTCGAAGCAATTGAAAATTCGAGACAAAGTAACTTTGTTAAAATTGTCTTCTAGTATTGTACTTGTATTACTTCTTTTATATTTGGAAGTTTTAATCTAATTTGATATAAATACATTATATAATATATATTATTTACAAGCTTTGTCAACAATCTTTATTCTATCTCGATTGTCAAAATAATATATTAGTAAAATCCCATATAGAATCTAGTATTAAGTATATTAGAATTAAAAGAACATATATAGAGATTAAAATATAAATTGCGTAAAACTTGCTAAAGATTAATTACAATTGTCTTTACAAATACTTAGATTTGCAATATATACAAAAAGATTGAAAAAACTATTTTCGAAGACATAGCGCAACAAATTTATTTTACAAGTCTACTATTTTGCAAAATCTAATTTGTTTTCTCGATAGCAAGATTTTAAGACTTAAAAATATTAATAAAATTATTGTATTTGCATTCTATTCTAGTTATAGATCTCTTTTTTTTATAATTAATATAAATAATAACTATATAATGCGTTTCGATCGAACAATATTAGTTTTTCGATTCTATCTTAATTTTTTATCTATTGACAATTAATTAAGACAATTTTACAAAAACTATCTTAATTATTGTCAATATTGCAATCTATTTTATGTATATATTTTTATTGCTTGTCTTTTATCTTATTAGTACGCAAATTTATTTCTCAAAGAATCTAACTAAAATTAAATTCAAAATAACTTTAAAATTTAGTTTTATTATATTATTTATTTGCGATCTTTTTAAAACTCTTTTATTCTACTTTTATTGTTAATATTGTTAAACAAAAGCAAGCTATACTATTTACAAATATTTAAAAAAACTCGAATTGCATTCTTTCTCTAAAAAACCTTTTAATCGAAATTACGCTTATAATTGTATTTTATCTCGATTTAATATCTTAAGTTTAATTGAAGAAAATTTGTCAATATTTCTAGTTAAATATATATATTTTTAATAGAGAGCTATTAACGTAAAAATGCACTTTAATTCGATTCTTTATTATGCACAATTAGTTTATCTTAATATATAATCGAATAAATCGTTAAATGTTAAAGTTATTACTATTTAACTTAGAGAAAAAAATAAATATTAAAAATTAATACAATTTGCGTTAATTTTATGCATATTATCTACGCATTTGTCTCGACAAATTTGCAATTTCTTAAGAGTTACTTGCTATACAAATATACAATTGATAAAGATAAAGTTTTAACAGAAAAAAATAAAAATACAATTGCAAACGCAAACGCAAACGCAAACAAAATATTTACGTTTTGTAAACATATATATAACAATCGATATGTTTACTTAAAAATTAAATTATAAATACTTTTGTCAAAAATTAAGTTAATCTAGAATTAATTCGATATTTTTGCAATCGAGAGACGCAACTTGTTTGTAATTACTATTGTATAATTACAAAAATCAAATATAATAGTTCTACAATTTTGTTTTATTATTGTAAAGACTATTATATAGACTTCTAAAATATTATAATTTTTTTTTATTAAATATTGTTTTTATAGATTAAAAAATATTAAAAAAGAACTAGATTTGAGAAGACAATAATATTTACAATTAATTATATATCTTATATATCTTAAATTAACAATCTTTGCATATAAAAATAGAAATTTTCAAAGTTGTGTTTTTTAAATTAACTAATATTTATATTGAGATTATTGTAACAAAGTTTTATTCGAGAAATTTGTTTTTCGAAGATATTTCTTCAAATAAGATAACTTAAAATACTATAATTTAACAAATATTTATCAAAAAAGTTTTTTTTTTTGTATATTTAAATTGCTATTACAACTATTACAAGCTTGTATAATTATAAGATTACAAATAAACAAGTTTCTAGAACTTTTAGTATTTTTTTGTTGTTGCTTTAACTTTCTATTTTTACAAGTAACTTGTTCGAGAAGTGCAATAAATAAATTCTAATATATATCTTTGCGTTATAGTTTAAGCAATTTATTCTCTATTATTAGACGTTATAATTTATAATAATCTATCTCAAATAATAGCAATAATTGAGCAACGCTCTTTATTCTAAACCCTCTATTGCAATTACTAATTAGTTACAATACTAAAATATAATCTATACGTAACAAAGATATGCAAGCAATTACTTTATTGACACTTTTATCGTCTTTAGTATTATTATATTCTTTCTCTTCTCTTATTTACAAGCGCATCTTATTTATAAGCTTATCTTATTTACAAGAATAATGTAATTGCAATACTACTCTTATTTTCTTAATCTTTACTCTCTTCGATCTTCTCTCTTTCTCTATTATATCTATATCTTCTTATTTAAAGTAAAGTACTTTTCTTAAGTCTTAAATCAGAAAATCTATTTTAATTGAAATCTTACAAAAACGATTACAAGAATAGTATTCAAAGTATTTATATTATATGTTTTATTATTACTCTCTCTCTCTCTCGCTTATTATCTTTATCTTTGTCTTCAATATTACTCTCAATAGTTCAAGAACTTTTGTGTCTTTCTCGAAGTTTGTTATAATACGTACTTAACTTCTCTTTTTTTTTTCTCTATATCTTTATATCTTCTTTCTTATATTCTATCTCTTTTATTATAACTCTCTTTTGCTCAATTTTATCAACTTCTCTCTCTTTCTCTTTCTCAATTTTTATCAAAATTCAAATAACTCTTTTCTATTTAGTTATTCGCTCTTCGCGCAACTATTTTCTCTTAAGTAATTTTTGCTTTCTTCGTCTTTGCTCTTAGCAAACTTCTTGTCTCTTAAATTGCGAGATACAATATTTTCTCGAATATTGCGTTCGCGATCGATTAAATTATCTACTCTTACAATCTATTGCATTTGTCGACTTGATTGAGCGTTGCATCTACTAATAGTATAAGTGTGTCTTCTTCTTTTTATTCTTCTATCTAATGTACACAATCTATTTATCTTTTGCTGTATCTTCTTATTACTTCTTCAATTCTCTTTCTTCTCTTTCTTCAAACTTAGAGCTTTATATTATGTTCTCAAAGTTAGAAACATAATTTTAATCTAGCACGCTCTACTTTTTCAATCTTTCCTAAATCTTATTCTCTCTCTTTATTTTTCTATTGTTCTTCTCTTCTTCTTTTTATTCTTTTTATTCTTTTATTAATATCTATCTAGTCAATTGTTAACACTCTAAATGTTAATATTGTTTTTATTAAAGAGATTCGCATTAATAACGTTAGCAAACTAATTGTTATAGATAGCGTTGCGAGCGCTATTTTGACGTTTGCGAACGTCAAGAACAACAACTTTAACTTTGCTGCAACAACAATTAGCTTTAACTCTAGCATAACAAAAATAAAAGATACGAACACAACTATAAGCGAGACAAGCACAATAATAAACAATAAAAGCACAATTATAAACTTTAGTACGCAAACAAGCTCAATAAGTACAAGTAATGATATAGAAGATATGCAGAAGAAGAGAACAATAAATATAACAATTATTGCAAGAATGCTAACGACAAAAATAATAAGTATAATAGACAAATTTTAGAAGACGAATATAAGACTCTTGTAAAAAGTGTAGAAAAGAACAGACGACTTGAATGCGACATAATGACGAGTAACATTCGAGATTGAGAAGTGTGTATTATTAGAGTTGTAAGATAGAATATCATACATGCTAGTAAGTTCTAGCAAGGAAAGTAGAGCAATAAAGCAGGATTGAAGATCTAACATCTGCATTGATAAGATTGAATACATAATGTTATTTTCGTTTAATTACTCGTAAGTTGTAAAGACGTCGAATATTAGGCGTTGCTATCTCTTCTCGTTGTTCTCTGTTCTTCTTTCCCTGGCAAGTCGATTCCCAAAATTAGCGACAACAAGAACTCAACAAGAAATAGGGGGCAAGATTATCTGATCTTGCGACAAAGTAAAGTCGCGAAAGTGCAGCGATAACTCGTCCACGAACATCGACTTTTGCTTCGAGATTCAGCGATGGAATAGGAAAGCGAAGCAGAGTATGAGAGTTGTGGCAGATTGGGTGGTAGTGAGGGTTGTAATCGAGGTTGGATGTGTGAGGTAGGTTCTGAAGGCTTGTTGGGTGGGTGGTGGAGTGGTGGCGTTACTTTCTCTTCTGATGATTCTTGTTTCGGTGCTCTCTCTTTTCGTGGCTCCCACCTCTTGTTCGCCCCGCTCTTCCTCTTTTGACTCTTGCTCTTCCTCCCTCTTCTTCGATCCTCTTTATTCTGCTTCTCCCGGTGTTGTTGCTCTCTCCTTGCGTTGTTCTCTCTTCTCGTGGCCCCCCTCTTCGTCGCTCGACCTTTTTCGTCCCCCGATCTTTTCCTCCCTCACCCCTTTTCATTACTCCCCCGTTTTCCTCTCCATCGATAAAAGAATCTACCATTCTCAACCTCTCTGGCATTCTTGAACCATGTGCGTCGTAGGTGTACAAAGCCGCAACACTAGATCAACAACAATCTCTGCGGTCACGAGAAAAAGAGCTCTCAAAGTTCAAACCGGTTTTTTCTTGTTCCCAACCCGACGATCTACGCAGCAGGCTCCTGTTTCGATACAGAGCATAAGAAATGTTGATTGTGTGAAGTGCGCCTGGAGAGTAAGACGCTGGGATATATGGAACTCTCTCTGTTATAGCTTCTGTTGACATGGAAGGAGGCTGGAGATAAATACATTGTCGACGAGGCAATTAGCTACGTTACGAATGCGAGTACGTTCCGGTCTGTATGGAGGGAGTTGAAGGTTAGATGGTAAGGTCTTTCTTGTTCTAACGAGAGCAGAATAGAGGCTGACACCGGCGATGATAGGTTTGACGAATTGGAAGCCCACGAGGGAGGTTGCAGGGATAAGACCGGCTGAAGATTGCATGAGTGTTAGTTCTGGGTCTGGTGAGACAACGCTATTGGCTCCAGGCCAGTGGAGACGGCGCTTGATAGGCAGAGAGGTGCCGAGAATGACCCTTCTTCCTCGTTCTCTGTACATAGCACTTTGGATCTCGTGCACGACAGCCCGTCTTTACAGCCTTGATATAGAGGTACAGGGAGTTAAAAGGAGCGACGGAACGGCTTCTGTCAGAGCCTAGCCTTGACTAAAGACCGCGTACGTAATGTCTCAGAGTAACGTAATCGAGGAATCAGAAAACAAGTTGATACGTAAAAGCGTTGAGCGATTGTTTGAAACTTTGCAATGTTTGTAGCAGAAGAGACTCTCAAAACATCAACTATCGATTCGAATGTTAAGAGGACAGCTTCAGTAATCGTTTGATGCATGCTTACATGCATCGTAGTAGAATTCGACGTGAGAGAAGTTTTTAGCTAGCTCTGATCTATCTTTATAGTTTGCTTATCGAACAAGATTACACACAAGCGATATAATTTACTCTTGTCAACGATGAGTGAGACTCTAGAGCCTATCGTCGATAGAAAAATTGCCACTTTCGATAGCTAGGGTGGATCTGACTCCGATTTCGGGGACACTCTGTATGAAATCAGACTCATCGTGGGTTCGCCGGATACTCTTGAGCAAGTCAATGGTCTTCCAGCCGTTATGAAACTTAGGTCAGAAGACAACTACCGGCTACTTTCACTTCTGGCTCAGCTTTCTCTGGTGGGAGAGCTTCCTTGGCGGAGGTCTGTCCATCAGAAAAAAGATTATCTTTCACCAATCGGTATTGTTCGCCAGCTCAGTACCCTAGCAGCATCCCGAAACTTAGTAGCAAAATGATAGTCACCGTAGCCACAATAAAAGGAAGGCAAAGCCAAGCGAAAATCCTAAGGAGTATATGTTGTTTTTGAGAACTGATTCTTAGATGTGTCTCAAATATCTTTCCGAGTGGTCTATGCAAGTATGACAGCGCAACGAAAGCGGCAGTAAACCAGAAGCAGAACGTGAGCATAAAAACAACGGCCATAATGATGGTCGGCCAGACTGCTATGAAATTCGCGAAGATGGTCAGTGCGAAGATAACGAACGTAGAGCCGCTGGCGATTAGCATTAGTATCAAAATCCACACCCATTCGAACTCATAACACCCGGTGTCATGATCTGGCCCGATATTTCTCGAAGGAAAACCGTTACCCGGAGTCGGAAGCGGAATGCTGTGGGTTTCCGCTGGTGAATGAGAGTGCCGCGACACTCTAGGAAAAATACTATCTAAATGTTCTTCCTCGGACTGGATATCGGTTCCCGTCCTTCTGATGGTCAAATGATCGTCTCGCGAATCGGCACTCGTTTGTTCTGTCGACGCTACTTTCGGGCCCCATTGGCCGACGGGCAACAGCCTTAGCTGATGGTCGTTTTTGCCGTGGACGTGGCCGCCACTAGCAGCACTTCCATTTTCTGGGAGACGAGACAAGTCCTTCTCGTGGTAGGTTTCCACGATGCTTAGAAGAGGCAACACTAACAACAGAACGGGGAATAACTGCCCAAAGCCCCACGTGTTCTCCGTTTTGTCGCCACTGTAAGCTCGAGTGTTAAAGAGGTTACGAGTTCCCCAAGCAAGGGCAAAGGCAAGCCAAAGAATCTCCCATAACACAGACTCGAAGATGTCAAGCAAGGCTCGCAAGAATATGTGTAGCGCTTCCAGGAATACATATGCTGAGACCCAATGACTGTTGAGAATCCTCGGAGTTGGCCTTGCAACACGTTTGAGAGCACTGTCCCGCAGACTGCCAATTTTGTGGCTTGGTTTGATTCGTATCCAACGTCTACTGAAAGCTGTAGCGGTCTCAGAGAGCTTAACAAGTCTCATTAGATATCCCGAAATTAGAACGAAGAGCGATATAATCATAGGATAGGTCGAACCGAGATCGATAGTATATCTCTGGTGCGGAGTCCGGGAGACTAGACGCTGGAAATAACAAAGAGTAGGAACACCTCGTACGTTGGCTGCATCTTCACCTGCAAGCCATACACCTGTAAGCCATAAAGCATCTCCGGTTGGTAAAAGGGCAACTCCAAGCATCGTAACTGTGACAAGCATAAGGACAAATCTCCAACGACGAGCAGCATGATTGTCTCGAAAGTATTGTCGCAGTACGGTCAAAGTGGCAAGATGAGTGATTGAGGAGAACCAGGCAACATAGACGAGGATTTGCCAATGGTAGATGACAATGCCGGATTTCAGCTGTGCGTAGCCACTGCTTAGCAAAGCAATGCCTGTAACGACCTGCTGGTCACTGAAAATGAGAACGGCGCGACGAAGTGTCAATTCCAATCCTCGTGCGGATTTGGAATACTTTCTGAGCGAAAGCTTGGCAAGAACCATTCTGTCGATTTCGTTGGTAAAGATCCCTTCAATACAGCCCGTTAAATAGTAGACAACGACGAAGGTAAATGTCAAGTAGGCGGTCACCAGGAAACCGATGAGAACACCGATGCCAGAGACATCCGGGTTGGGCACAAAAGCTGGTATCTCGCTGCCGTCGTACAAATAGCCACAGGCGCCGACACTTGGGTTCGACATGCCCGAGTCGCCGAGATACAGTTTTCTGAGTAGTTGGGGTTTCCGTGATGAGCTGAATCGGGCTCAGCCTCGTATGTGACTGAAACCGACCTTACGCAACAAGGCTAGGCGTTTCAGCCTCAATATATTATGTCCCAGTCAGCCCCCGACGTCATAGCGCAGAAAGCAATGGAATAGGCGCCAGGCGTACAGGCAGGCCCCGGGAAATCATGGGATACAAAACATCGTAAGGCATGCAGATGACGTCATCCCTTGCGACAGGCCCCTAATTGCTGTCTTGCTTGTGTTGATCGTGTTAGGAAGTCTGCCATTAGTCCGTGATCGAAGCATCATCCCGGTCATTGCAAGGATAGCGAATCGCCAAGATGCAAGAGCACCGAAGGAGGAGCTGTAGTAGGCACCCATGTGGTGTAGCGCGAAGCAAACAAAGCAAACGGCGGCTGCGGGGCCGCTAGTCCTTTGCCGCTGGTTACGGCAAGAGTTTGTTATTTTCTAATGGTGCTGTAAATTAAATATCGGCGAAGGCCAATCAAATGATGAGATAATGACAACCCATAGGGAAGTAGGCAAACGATCAGAGGTTATAGCTTCCTTGCAGTCTTGCCAGTCAGAGGCTTTTGAGCAGGATGGAACAAAATGGAGTGATGTTTGGAAAGATTGTACCCTTCCGTTCCGTCAATACGTCTCTAAATGTGGCAAGGAACAATGGGTGTTATTTCGAAATCTTAAAAGGGCAGTTTGCCAGCGGGCATAGGTCATCGCAGGGAGCCGTCTACATTCATGGATCGCGCGACAGATGCACGATTTCGGTAAATTGTTTGACTATTATTGCAACACTCCTGAGTCCGTGATCTGCAGCTGAAGGATCTTGCAGCTCACCTACTTGTAGGCGGCGTCGATTTAGTACGTTCCGTAGGTCAAAGGTGTAAAACTGGCTTCACGAGGGCAAGAAACTCCGTTCGACAGGTCTGGGCGATCTCGATTGGGATACATCACTGATGAGACTGACGCCCAAAGTCCGAAATTTGCCAAGACCGGGCTTATAGAGGTGAATGAAGGGCAACGGCTGCCTCGGAGGCGATGGAGTCATATATTCTAGTGACGCCCTCTAGGCGGTTCTTCCGGCGCCTTCCGGTCTATTCAGGTAATGGCGCCTTTAGCGCGTTCGAGGATGCTATGAGGTTAGCCTCCCAAATCCTTAGGGGGTGCTCATTGTTGACGGCAAGAGACACTCTCGCAAGATTGGCATCGAATTGGAGATAATGGTCTAACATTTATCGGTAGTTAATCCGCGCACTCCCACTCTCGCCAAGGAATACTCCCAATTTCGGTAAATACACTTCTAGTTCTGGGGAAGCCGATTCTGAGAGGACCAAGGCCGATCCGCTTTGAGCAACCAATAGGAAGACGGCGCAATCACCATAGAGCATGCGCGATAAATGTGCTAGAGAGAAAGCAACTTCTTCATCGCCAAAAGCGGGTCCTTTTTTCAGAGGAAAATGTATGAAACGGTCATTTGAGATCCCAGATATAGTTAATTTGAGCTTTGGAACAGTGATAATTCTATATGCAGTTGATGTGTAGAGATACGGGAGAAGATGCACGCGAACAGGCCATATTTGGGCCAGATGCTGTTCCTTTCCCAGATGACTTTCTATGCCAACATGTGGTCTAAATGATGGTCCAATCGATGTTCAAATTAGATCAGGAACTCCCTGAAAGATCATTGGTCCCTGATGGTTTCTTGCTAAATGTTTTGGGTACTCCTAATAGGAGTACATTTACAGAAAGTGGCAGTGTTCCTCAACAAAAGTGGGAATGCGCGGACTGGTTACCCATCAAATGTGAGAATCCTTGTTACTAGAATACTGCCAGGGTAGCTAGCAGGCTTGCCGCTATACCAAGACCTTATATTAAAAGGGTTTTTAGTATGAGAAGGATACGCCAGAGGTCTGACGGAGGACGCAATCTGGATAGCCCTGCGATCAAGGTCTTTGGAGAATTATCGTAGAACAAGTCAAGCTCGAAAGAAGTAACAGTATCCTCCTTTCAGCTTCTGGATTGAGAGAATATGACCCAAAACGCCGAAAGACATATTGTTGGGAATAGAGGTTGAATTTGGCGCATACATATGAGCAAGTTTCCCTGATTTCCGAATGTATATATGATCCAGTCAATCCCCACGATAATCCATTATCACCATTACGCATAAACGTAGAAGCATTACACATCATTAGACATTGAACCAATTGTAAAGCTTTTTTTACATTTTTTGACTCCAAAGCAAGCCATTATGAAGTGCGGATTACCAACCGAGTGTCAAAAGTTGGAGAATCTCCACGGGGGTTGTGTGATTGCAGCTAGCAGTCGGAATGTCTCTCCTGCCACCAAGGAGATCCTTGGCCTCCTGGCCCGACAAGCAAAACTTGCATTGGAACATGGCCGTACCGACTACGATCGAGAGGCATTTCTTCGTGAAGTTGAGGATATTGACACCATAAATGCCTACATGGGAAGACGCGAAGCCGACGGAAAGACGCTTGAACGATATGACCTTTTGAGTCAGATGGGAGATTATGCGAGCGTTCTCTGCAAGCAGCTCAAACTGGTGATAGGGGTAAGCTTTAAGGAGATGTATTGGATACAGATTGTATCCAAGCTTGACGCAGAAATGTAAGCAGATTCCACACCTGGCATTTCACCTTACGAAATAACCAACGTTTCGACGTTTTGACAACTTGTTGAGTGGATGCTGACTGGACGTGCGAACAGTGCCAGCCGTAGCCAATGGACGGATTCTGGCAGTGCTGGACAAGAGCCAGATATGCCGATGCACAAGGAGCTGACGAGGGCCATAAGGCTATGCAGAGAGAGGGATGTAGAGCAGGGCTTTTGGGAAATAAGATACTATGCAGCTCGCAACGACTTGATGCATTGCGGGATACTGGACCACCGGATATGCGGCGAATATGATAAGGTACGTTATAACTTCTGGGCACCTATGTCCTTTCCCAGGCGCATCAAGAGCTCCGGGACACGTTTAAACATATTCCGCTGCTTAGGCATGCTCTATCGGCTTAATTCATGAACGTAATGACTGATCGCTGACTTTGAACGTCTCCAGGTTCTGGATATGATCCACGCCGACATGGCGAGTCTTCGAGATAGCCTCCCTGAAACCGAGCGCGCCCATGCCGCCAGATATCGAAAGATGATTACGCGTTTTCGTGCCCGCTGGTTCGAACAGGACTCTGTCGACGAAAATGGCCGAACAATTTGGAGGCTCAATGATGAAGCGTTGGAGCATCAGCAGGAGTTAGGGAAGCCCAGCAAGTCGTTCGATCAATCCGAGCACGATATTGGACAACTGCACAAGACCATCTCTGAGCTCACCAAAGAGCTCAAAGAAATCAAAGAAATCATGAAATCCAACGAGAAGTTGGTCAACTCGACCAGGCGGGTCGCCTTGGCGTCTCTTGATATAGCAGCCAACGCGACCCAGAAGCCGAATGAGGAGCAAAAGCGAGTGCTTGAGGAGCACGAAGTATATACGCCGGTGACCAAGCGAAGAAGGAAGGCGCAAGACGCCAGCGAGAATGCAAGTGCACTTGACACCTTTGGCTCCATAGATTGCAAGGATTTGTTTGGGAAATAGAGCGGGCGTTTGGAGTATACTATACTAGCATGAGGTTCCCTTTCGTCACGAAGAAAGCAATTCACATGGAAAACGTTGTGTACACCGTACTCTTCTTCTAGTGAAGTGGAGTCTCAGGCCCCTTTCATTACAACATCTCGGTCGCGCAATGCTTCCGCAAAAAGCAAAAAGAACTGCATCTAGACCCGAAAGCCGGATCATATGGCTCATACAGTGCCACAGCGCGACAAATTGACAAATTCTGTTACTGGCGTGACCGGCTCGTGGTGCTGAAGCAGGCTTTCGACGTCTCCGAGCCGCATAAACTATCCCTCTGGTGGCATGATGACAGGAAGAAAGTGCAGTGGTATACCTTCTGGATAGCTGCTTTGGTGCTGATATTGACGATTGTCTTTGGTTTGATTCAATCTGCCGCTGCAGTTGTTCAAGCGTGGGTTTTGGTAAAGGCGTTGGGGAACTCTTGAATGGCTGACAAGAGGACTCGAAGGGATGTTCAGGCCTTGTCGAATTATTCGTTCAATTGGCTACCGTTCCTGATGCTAACACATGTCGATGGTCAACATCTACTTCAATGCCTTCAAGCGAGGTGATGGTCTATCTCCCACCGTCCCCAACTCAAGCCAAGCAACGGTGCCCTGCTCTTTAATACCTTGCATTCTAGTCTTCAGGTGTCTCCGATCCAGCAGATTGTCCTGAGTGTGGCTTTGCGTTCGCGAGACTCACGGGGAACGGCGAACCCTTCATGTTATATGGAGTATTCTTAGCCGGCGAAGAGAGCATCGTTGCAAGCCCGATGACATTTCTTAGTCATGGCTCGCGAACAATGGATTGAGATTAAGCTGTATATTTTATGCTGACGTTGAAGGTTAGAACATTGATGAGAGCTAGGACAAATAGGAAATGGCTTCGGAAATCAGTCGGCCCGCACTCCAGCCTTATATGTCTTGGCATTAAGAGACGACTCCCAAAAGAATCATGACGGCATTCGTGAGTTGACAGGTCAAATTATTCACGTTATCCGGCTATGCAGAGGATGATGAGTAAGTCAAGAATAGATGGAGCCACAAGGAGAGGATCCGGGTAGACCATGTCGAATCGACTATCATGTCAGGTGGCCAGCTCAGCCCGCTATATTCCAATCTTGGATGCCACATCGAGGCTGACTTGTTGCCTGCTATCTACCCGTCGTCACTGAATTTATGGTGTTGAAGGACATTAGCAACCCGTTGAGACTCAACTACGCGTGAGCTCTCGTTGATTATCGACTCTCGATGAAAAGAGTCGCGATCACCACTCTTCCCTTGGAGATCCTTCTCCTCGTCCCGCAGCATCTCCATGACATCGAAGACTTCGTCAATCTTTCCTCCACCTGTCGCAAGTTTCAT
>JAABUL010001867.1_pt1 | contig 37490 bp, 42 predicted proteins | sample 5559151 | NCBI WGS metagenome assembly JAABUL01 (sample SAMN10711876, study PRJNA513368) | rock metagenome | isolation source: Antarctica rocks | place: Antarctica: Victoria Land, Pudding Butte sud | reverse complement strand
GCCTGTCGGAGTCCGGCAAGCGGGGCTGGGCCGCGACCGTTGCCAAATATGGTGACGAGTTTGTGCACGATCGGGCGGCCGACAAGCGCCGGGCCACGCCCTCGGGCGACGAGCGGCGCCTGCTGCTGATGCTGCGCCACCTCGACGCCCCCGCGGCGCGACGCGAGTACAAGGTGGCCGCGCACACCCACGTCGATTTCGCGTGGCCCGCGCGGCGTCAGGTGATCGAGGTCTACGGCGGCGTCCACTTCGGCCCGTACTTCGACCCCAGCGGGGAGCGCGCGGCCTACGACCGGGCGCGCGAGGAGCGCATTAAGGGATGGGGATGGGACGTTCTGGTCGTGACCCACGAGGACCTGCGGCACGAGAACCTGGATAAGACGGTGGACCTGGTACGGCAATTCCTGGAGTTGGAGGAGAGGCAATGACGACAGTAGTGAGCGCGCCCTGTGAGCGACACGGAGGAGGAACGGATATGGAGCAGCGACCGGATGCGGAGGTCCTGTGGATCGTCCCCAATGCATGGGAGGACGAGTTGACGGTGATCGTGATGCGGTCCATCACGGTGGCCCAGTGGCGGCAGGTCGTCGACCGCGGCGGCATGACAGTCGCGGTGGAGCCGGAGAGCCGGATCGTGGGCGGGCCGGCCGCGGGGGGGCATGTCGTACGCGTGGACGGCGAGGACGGGCTGCACTACTTCGCGCTACCGCCGGCGGCGCTACCCGCGCTGCGGGGCCTGGTCCCCGCCGCCGCCTACAACCGCCTGCTCGCTGACGCCGAGGAGGAGGAGTGATGGAGAGGGGTGATCTGACACGATTGATCGACCGGATCGAATTCCCCCTCTTTCTCGCCTGTGGCGCGACCGGCGCGGGGCTGCAAGCGCGCGTCTGGTGGGGGTTCGCCATGGGTGTCGTCGCGCTCGCGGCGGTGCTCCTCCTGGTGTGGTCCGACCGGCGGGCGCTGGCACGCGGGGCCGAACCGAGCATGGGCCTGGACGACTATCACCGCCTGGTGCGGCTCCTGTGGTGGGCCGCGGGGATGGTGCTGGCGGGTAGCATCGTCACCGTCTTCGTGCGCGCGCTGGTGAGCGCCGTGACGGGCACGGGCCAATGACGGTGAGGGCGCCGGCGTCTACCGAGGGCGACGCGCGTGGCCGCGTCGCGTTGGGGCGGGGAGCAAGGTATGTTTCCGTGACACGGAAACGCCCGCCGGCGCTGCGCTTGGCGGAGCACTGTGCCACCCCCGGCCCCGTCGCTCCCCGGTTATAGGACGACACACAGGAGCCGCCAGGGGCGGCGGGAAAAGGGAGTAGGACATGGGCGAGGATAGACACGGCGACACGCGACGGCGGCGACCCGGCCGCCCGGCAAAGGCGGTGGGAGACCGGCGCGACGACTGGATCACCGTGCGGGTGAACGGGGCCGAGCGCGCCCTATTGGAGGCGCGGGCGGCGGCGGCCGGCCTCGACATCGGGGCATATGTGCGGGCGGCGGGCTTACGCCGCCGCATCGTCGGCGTCGTGCCGACGGTGAACCGGGGGGCGTGGGGCGAGCTGGCGCGCACGACGGCCAACGTGAATCAGATCGCGGCCCACCTCAACGGCGGTGGCCGCTTCGACGAGCGAGGGACGCCGCGCGTGGCCCAGGCCCTCGACGCGGTGCGCGACGAGTTGGACCGTCTGCGCTCCGTGTTGATCGGGCCGTTCGACGACGACGACGACGACGAGAGCTAGGGGAGACCGGGGGAGCGGGGGAGAGAGGGCGTGATCCAGAAGATTATCACCGGGCGGGGCTTCCGCGGCGTGCTCGAATACGTGCTTAAGGAGAGCGCGGAGTTGAAGCACGAGGAGGCGCGGATCGTGGGGAGCAACATCCGTGGGACCACGCCCCGCGAGTTGGCGCGCGAGTTCGGCAAGGCGCGCCAGCTCAACCCCGCCCTGACGCGGGCGGTCCATCATTGCCCCCTGAGCTTGCCCCCCGGCGAGCGCCTGAGCGATGCCCAATGGGCCGCGTTCGCGCGGGACTACCTGGAGCGCATGGGCTTCGGCAACGCGCCCTACGTCGTCGTGGCGCACGCCGAGAACCACGTCCACATCGTGGCATCGCGCATCGACTTCGACGGTCGCACCGTCAGCGACGCCAACGACCGTCCACGCAGCAATCGGGTGGTGCATGAGTTGGAGCGGGCGTACGGCCTGAGCCACGCGATCAACCCGGAGCGGATGCGCGGGGAGCGCGACGACGGCCAGGGCCGGCTCCGCGTGACACGCGACGAGATCGGGGTGGCCGAGCGCGGGGGCGAGATCCCGCCCAAGCTCTTGCTCGCGGCGCGCATCGACGAGGCGATCGCGCGGAGCGACGGGACGCGCGCGGGCTTTGACCGGACGCTGCGCACGCTGGGTGTGGAGGCTCACTGGAACATCGCATCCACCGGCCGGGTGAGCGGGGCGAGCTACGAGCTAGCCGACTACCAGGGCGCGATGCAACCGATCCTGAAGGGTTCGCAGATCGGCAAGGACTATAGCTGGATGCGGCTAGAGCGCCGCCTGGAGGAGAGAGCATATGGGCAAGATGGACGCGTTGCTGACGCAGGCGACCGCCGCGATCCCGCCGGCGACGCCGCCCCCCGAGGCGTGGGGACACGAGACACTGGCGACAGAGGAGCCGCCGCCCACGCAAGCGGCGGCGACGCTCGACGAAGCGGTGGAGGCCGCGACCCAGATCGCGCGGGAAACCGCGAGGGAGGCTCCCACGCCAACGGAGCCACGGGAGTTGGAGCCGCCGGTGGTCAAGGTCGTGGAGCCGACGCCGGTGATCCGCGCGGTGGAGCGACTGCACCAGGGGGTGCAGGCCGAGTTGCGGGCGGTGAAAGCGGAGGTGCAGGAGGCGGCGGCCGTGGCGCGGCGCCAGGAGGACTACCTGCGGGAAGTGCAGCGGGCGCACAACGCGATGACGACGGATTGGTACGAGATCGCCGCGGGCTTGCCGGCGATCCGGGTCGAGGTGACAGCGTTGCACGCGGAGATCGCGACGCGGCGGGCGGCGTTGACCGCGCTGCGGGAGGAGGCCGAGGAGGAGACGCGCGCGGCGGTGACGATGCAAGTGCGCGAGTTGGAGGCGGTGCTGCGGCGGGTGCGGACGGTCGCGACGCGGGCGGTGCTGCTGGTCGCGCTGGTGAGCCTGCTGGCGGTGATCGTCGTGGCAGTGCTCGCGACGATGGCGCTGCATCGGCCGCTCTAACCGCGGCTGTCGCGGCCGAGGAGGCGCGGACACACCTGGCGGCGCTGGGCTGCGATCGCTACGAGATCGCCGTGCATGACCCGGACGGCGCGCGGGTACGTCGGGCGCTCCTGACCGCCGACGAGGCCATGCTACAGATCAGCCGTCTGGTCGCGCTCAACGCTCAGGGCCAGGATATCACGGTGCGTCCGGTCAACGGCTTGGCGAGCGGGCTGGTCGTGCTCGCCGACCTCGACGTGGCGGGGCTGCGCCGGCTGCGTGACGACGGCCACACGCCGGCCGTCCTGACCGGGACGACCGGGACCAGGGGGACGACGGACAACCGCTATCAGGCGTGGCTCCGGCTCTCGACCGACGAGTTGGACCCCCAGGTAGCGGCGCAGGCGGCGCACGACCTACAGCAACGCTATAGCCCTGGCCACGGCCGCGACCTGGCGCACGCCGGGGCGCTTGCTGGCTTCGTCGCGCACGGCGCGCAGGGGGGCTACACAGGCGCGCGCCGGGCGCGCGGAGAAAGGGATGGCGCGGTCACAGCGCTGGTCATGGTGCAGGGCGCGATCGATGAGGCGGGACGGGTGGCGCCGGCGGCATCCGGGGCGTTGGCCGAGGCCGAAGAGCGTGTCGAAGCGCGCCGCGCGACCGAGGCCCAGGAGCAGGAGCACGGCCACGGCAGCGACCGGGCCGTGAGCTGGGGTGGCCGCCTCGTCGAGGCCTTCGCCGCCGAGCTGGGGCGCGACGACGAGGCGGCCGGGACGGCGGACGCGTGGCAACGCCGACGCCGCCGACCGGAGACCGGGCGCGCGGACGACGAGCGCGACGGCCGTGGCGACCGCTAGCCGGCGCGGCGTTCGTCCGCGCGGACTGATCCCGAGAACACAGAAACGCAAAGGCAAGGGGGAAAGCAGATGGAGATGGGAACGCTAGGGATCGTGGCGCTGACGCTAGGGGCGCTGCCCCTGCTTCCGCTCGCCCTCGTGGCTAGCTATCGGCTGGGCCGCCGCCAGCGGCGCGCTGAGGTCGTCGTCGCGTTGATGGACGACGACGCCTTTGTGCGCGACATGGGGGCACTGGATCGCGTCAGGGATCAAATTCGGGAGAGGAACACGCGCTACGCCCAGTGGCGGCGTCAACAAGCGCGCGAGTTCGACGCCGCGACCGAAGCGGGGACGGCCAGTGCTGGTGCCGGGAACGAGGAGAGGAGAGGACAATGCGAAAGGTAATGCTGGCCGTGCTGCTGGCACTGACGGCCACGGCCGCCGTGGCGCTGGGGCCGGGCGGTTGGTACCAGCGGGGGGTGCGTGAGGCGACGGCGCGCTATCACCAGGCCTACGTCGCGGCGGCGTGGCCGGCCGAGGACGCCGGCATCTACGCAGGGGCCTATATCAAGGCCCACAACCGCGGCGCGGGCGGCTTCTACAGCATGCCCAAGGGGGGCCAGGCCCCGGTGTCACCGCGCCTGGTGAGCTGGGGTGACTGGACGCGTGACTCGGAGCGGCAATACGCGCGCATCCACCGGGCGGGCAAGGACATGGCCCTGCTGCGCCTGAGTGTGATGGGCGAATTGGGCGGCGCGCTCCTGCTACTGGTGCTGCTACTGTCGCGGCCACTGTGGTACGTGACGACGGGCATGGCGAAGCTTAAGCCGTCGAAGGCATTGGGCGGGGCGATGCTGGCGACGTGGCGCGACCTGCGCGAGCTGACGCCGACGCGCCGCGACGCGCAGATCATCCTGGGTAAGCTCAACGGCAAGCTGCTGGCCCTGCGCGGGTTGGAGCAATATCAAAGCACCCTCGTCGTTGGGCCGCCGCGCGCCGGCAAGTCGGTTGGTCTGTTCATCACCAACCTGCTGGCCGAGCGTGGGCCGGGCCGGGGCAAGCGGCTGATCGAGCGTCTACGGCGGTGGCGCGCGGCCCTGCTGGCGTCGCCGCCGGCGCGTGTGACGACGAGCACGGGTGACCAGGGCGACGGCGACGGCGACGGCGGGCATGCGCGCCTCGACCGGCGGATCGCGGCCGGGGCACTGAACCGGGCCGCGCGCCGGCTGCAACGCCGGCGGTTACGCGGCGTGCGCAGCATCGTCGTGACCGACCTCAAAGGGGAGTTGACCGAGCGGACCTACGCGGCGATGAGTCGGCACCACCGCTGCCAGGTGCTCAACCTCGTATCGCCGACGACGAGCGTGGGCTACAACCCGCTCGCGCACATTACGACCGCGCTCGACGCGCAGGTGTTCGCGCAGACCTGGATCGCCAACACCGGGCAGAGCAGCAACGAGCCGTTCTGGGACAGCGCCGCCAAGTACCTCATCACCGCCGTCGTGCTGCATCTCAACGCCACGATGGAGGGCCAGGAGGGGGGCGCGACGCTCACGCACGTCCGCAAGTTCCTGATGCTGGGCAGTGCGAAGATCATGGGCGCGCTGACGGACAGCCCCCACAAGGACGTGAAGGAGGCCATGGACGGCTTCGCGGCCGACCTGGAGCGCAACGAGAAGTTACAGGGGTCAATCTTCGTGGAACTGCCCCTGCGTTTCCAACTCCTGGCCGACCCGCGCGTGCAGGCCACGACGGGCCGCAACGACGTGGACTTCGCGGCGATGGCGTCGCTCGACGCGGAGCCGACCGCGCTCTATCTCGTGCTCGACCGGCGCATGAGCCAGGAGTTGAAGCCCCTGACGGCGTGCTTCTTCACGCAGATGTTCAACGCGGTCATCGAGATCGCCGACCGCTCGCCGGGTGGGGTGCTGCCCCGCGCGATCCTGGGCTACCTGGACGAGTTCGGCAACCTGGGCCAGATCTACAACTTCCCCACCTGGATGACGACGGTGCGTAGCGCCGGCATGGGCTTCATCCTGGCGGTGCAGAGCCTGGCGCAGCTCAAGAAGCTCTACGACGAGGAGGGCATGAAGATCATCTTGGACGCCTGCAACGTCAAGATCGCGCTGGCCAAGACGACGGACGAGGACGCCAAGTGGTTCTCCGACCAAACGGGGACGGCGACGGTACTCGCGGCCAACGCCGGGGCGAGCCGCAAGCGCGGGGCGGTGCTCGTCGATCACGGCAACCAGGGCTACAGCGAGACGAGCCGGCCGCTGCTCACGCCGGGCGAGGTCACGCGGATGGCGACGAATAAGCTCCTCCTGCTCTCGGGGAACAGGCCCCCGGCGGTGGTGACGCAGGTGCGGTGGTACAGCAAGCGGCTGGGGTTGTTCCCGACGCGCCTCCGGCGACTGGGGTTGCTGCGGCTGCCGGACGGCGCGACCGTACCGCCGACGGGGCCACCGCGCGCGACGCCGCTCACGCCCCCGGTCGTGGCCTTTAGCATCCCCACTACGGCGACGACCGCGACGACGAGACGGGCGACGACCGCGACGGCTGCTACGACGAAGATGACGGCGGGCGGCGACCATGCTGCTGCGCGATCCGCCCCGCCCCTGGGTGCGCAACTACAGGGGATCAAGCGCAAGCGGCGGGAGGGAGCGGCGTCGCCGGCAACGACAGCGACGGTCCCAATGACGGTGACGGCGACGGCTCCCCCGACCACCGAGCCGGATTGGCTCGACGAGGAGATAGGCGACTGGCGCGACGACGTGGCCGTGGGCTGGTCCTAAAGAAGGAGGCGACTGATGGTCACGGCGGAGCGGACGACGACGGACACGAGAGACATGACACAGGCGACGAGGGGGTGGACGACGGTGGACGCCTATCGGGAGCGGTTCGGCCAGGCCGGGACGCTCGACCCTGAGGACGTGGCGCGGCCCTGACCCTGCGCGACGGTCAGGGCCGCGCCACGGTCGGCCTCGTCGCGCACGGCGGCTATCGCACGACGTACGACGACGACGGCCGGCCCCACCAGGCGCCCGAGGATGGCATCGCTGCGTTGCAGGAGGCGCGGCAACGGCTGGCCTTGCAAGGCATCGACGCGGCCGTGGAGCGTACGCCCCAGGGTGGGCGCCTGTGGGTGTTCACGGCCGCGCCCGTGCCGGCGGAGGACCTGCACGCGCTCCTGCACCTGGCGACGCGCGGGCAGGAGGTCGAGGTCTACCCGCGCCCGGCGCGCGACCAGGCCGCGCAAGAGCCGGTGCACGCCCCGCTGGGCGTCCATCCCGAGGACGGCCGACGTTACGGGTTCGTCGATCGCGCGGGGCGACCCGTCGGGGCGACGCTGGCGGTGCAGGTGGAGCACTTGGACAGCATCAGGCGGGTGGACGTGGGGCGAGAGTTGGGCAACCGGCCGCACCTGCACGCCGAGCTGGCCGCGCTCGATCCACGCGGGCCGGCCTTCGTACCGGACGAGCCACAGGAGCGGGCGGTCGGGCAAGCGGATAGGATGACGCTGGCGGCGACGGCTCCGGCCGCGACGAGTTGGGCACGCATGGGGGATCGCACGGGCGCGACGGTCCGGGCGCAACTCGCCGGCATGGGCGCGGAGCGGTACGACGTCGGCGCGTACGATCGCTCAAGCGACGAGATGCTGCTGCGCCGGGAGTGGACGCCGGCGCAGGTCGAAACGGCCATGTCATGGCTCAAGCGTATGAACGCACAGGGGCGCGACATCTACATCCGGCCCACCGGGAGCAGCGGGCTATACCTGATCGACGACGTGCCGGCCGCGACGGTCGCGCGGATGCGCGCCGAGGGCTACACGCCCGCCGCCGTCGTCGAGACGAGCCCCGGCAACCTACAGGCGTGGGTGCGCGTGTCGGATACGCCATTGTCGAAGGAGGAGGGGACCGCCGTGGCGCGCGACTTGGCCGAGTGGTACGGCGGCGACATGAGTTCGGCCAACTGGCGGCACATGGGGCGGCTGGCCAGCTTCACCAACCGCAAGGAGGAACACCGGCAGCCCGATGGGCGCTACCCCTACGTCCGGTTGCGCGACGCCGGCGGGGAGCGCGCGCCCGAGGCCGCGGCGCTCCTCGACCAGGCACGGGAGCGGGCCACACAGAGCAGCCGTGGGGCGACCGGAGAGCGCGACGACGCGGAGCCCCCACGCGACCAGGCCGCGCGGCGGGAGGCTTTCCCCCGGCCCCCGGCAGGGGCCGGCCCTGTGTCGCCCCTGGGACGCGAGTACGCGCATCGGGCACAACGGCTGTTGGAGCGGTACCCCAATGCCGCGCTGACGGACCTGCACCGGCTCGACTGGATGGTGACGCGCGACCTGGCGCGCGCGCACCCGGAGGCCGATAAGGAGGCGCTGATGCGGGCGATCCGTGAGGGCAGCCCACGCATCGACGAACGCAAACGGGGTCACGTCTACGACTACGCCGAGCGCACGACGCGCTACGTGTTGCTGGACCCGGACGTGGAGCGCGCGCGGGGCGAGGCGGCTCGGAGCGCCACCCGTGAGCGCGATCGCTGGTTCTAAATTGTGGGAAGGCACGTTTCCGTTGTGCAGAGGGCGGCCCCACATGTCGGGGCCGCCCTCTGCTTTCTGCTCGATGGGGAGGCACACAGGGGGTGGCCGCCGAGAAAGGTCAAGAAGGTCGAGGCGGGAGAACGCGCGCGAAGCTCGCGGCCGCCGCTGTCCATCAGCCCACAGACACCGGCGCCGGCCTATGCCCATCCCCGCTTCTTTAATAGAAACCTGCGAACGCCGACGCCGGTTACGCCCCCCTCGCTCGCCGATCCGCTCGCCCCGAAGGTCTCGCACGGCCCGCCCGCCCGTTCGTCGTAGGGCCGTGTAGAAGGTAGGATCTGTTCGAGGGGCGATTGCGGGGTGAGCGGCTAGGGCCGCAGCAGCGCCCCGTAGACGCACGCACAGACGCGCAGGAGCCCTCTTTCTCGTGCCCACCGGGCGGGGCTGTGTCGGACCTGTCGCGCCTCGGTCGGGCCTACCAGCGCGAGGCGACGCGGCTGTTGGACACGTACCCCAACGCCCGCGCACAGGGGCAGCTCCATAGCATCGACGACATGATCGTGAAGGATCTGGCGCACACGTACCCGACCGCCACGGGCCGTGAGGTGCAGCGGGCGATGGCCGAGGGCAGTTCGCATCTTCACGCGCGCAAGGCGTGGCATACCGACAATTACACACGCCGAACGGTGCGCAAGGCGTGGGAGAGCCTGGGCCGCGAGCCTGAGCCATGGATGCGCGCGGAGAAGGACCGCAACGGCAGCCAGGGGCGAGGCGTGGCCGCGTCGGCGTTACGCGCGACGTTTCGCACCGGTGCGGCTGGCCGTAACACGGCCACGCTGTTCGAGGCGCTGCTACAGGAGCAGGACACGCGGGGGCAGGGGGAGCGGCAGGGATCGCGACGACCTGGACACGGGGGATTGGTGAGGGAACCACGGGGCGTTGCGGCTCCGCTAGCCACAAGATTCTGACCATACCCCATATGTGCGATTATCCAGCCATGAGGTGCGTTACGCGAATCTACATGCGGAGATCTCCCGAAATTTGACATTGCCCCTGAACGCCCACAGTCCTGGAAACATGCGTTTGTGTAAGGACAGGCTAATGCCGGCCGTTGTCGTCGGGTCGAGTCCCGGCAACTACCACGGATGGGTCTGCCTGCGGGCACACCGCTGCTCCCGAACTAGGCTAGCAGCGGCGCGGGCTTGCCGAGCGATATGGTGGCATACCTCGCTATTTTGCTATTTGGCTATTTGGCATGTCACGGGCTTAGTGCGTGCTACCCTATCAAGGGTCTATCGGCTGGTAGTGGCTGGATAGGCTGTCGCGCGTCGTGGTCGTGACCTTGCCATTGATGGTGATGGATCGCGCGATTGTCGCGTCGACACTGCCGTCCGTGTTGAGCGTGACCTGCGGCGTACCTATATCGACATAGACGCGCGCCCAGATGCCCAAGCGTCCTCTTTAGCATCGCTCGTCCCGTGGTTGATTCGGTCGCCGCGTGCGCCGCACTCAGGGCCGCCAGGAGCGCCCCATGGGCTCATACCCACACACGCCACACAGGTCGCTTGGGGTCACCACGGTACGCACGAGCACCCGATAGAGCGTGCGAGGATACAATCAGGGTGCTAGGGCGTAGGGCGCGCACGAGCATGCTCACGCGCAGAGACTTATAACAAGCCAAGGACTGGGGCGGTGCTCCCATACTGAGCACCCGCGCAACACTACTTCCAGATTAAGGCCCCCGCATCACTTAGAGCATCCGCTCGTCCCATATTAGTGCGAAGGATGACCATTGTGTTGAACCGGACGAGTGTTACCGTCGTCTGATTGCCCGCTTGCTGGAGAGTAGCGGTCGTGCTTGCAATCGAAATCGCTTCGCCCGATGGTATGCGATATCCCGGTTGAAGCGGCTGCTCGATGATGTCTAGATAGCTTGTCTGGGGGGGGAGAGCGCTGAAGCGGAGATGAACGGTGTCGACTCCAAACTCTCCAACCGGCGCGAACAGCTTCTGTAAATCCTGCTGAGAGTATCGACGTGCCACACTAAGGTCTTGTGGGGCCGTCGCGATGGTGACGGATGGTTTAGATTGCCGACCTGATTGTTGAGCGGGGATAAAAGTGAATGTATGCTCGGTTAAGCCGCCAGGGATAGTATGGAGTTCGGCCGTATGGAAAGATACTGCTGGTGATATTCCAAAACCACCCGTGTCCTGCCCATCGTTAGAAACGTCCACGCTGATACCGATAAGACGCGCGGTGGCCACCACCGCTTGGTGTAGAGCCATGTGACCCCGGCTTGACGAGGCTGCCACTCCTGTAATACTTCCGACCGTCGCTACCATGCAGACGACGGCTGTTATGATTGTGAAACGCCGCAACTGGCCGCGCTCCATCTTTTCTGTATGTGTGGACATGCGGACATGGTCTGCCAGTCGCTCATAAACTTTTGGCCAAAGATCGATAGTTCGCGGCATGTGGCGCATTGTGTCGTTGACTAATACGTGCTCTATTATCCGTTCGTAGGCTTGGTCTTGTCGCGTCACGATGTTTCCCCTTTTATGTACACAATTCCCGCATCCGGATCGGCCTGCACAATGCTCTGTCTCATTCGTCTCTTGGCCATATGCAGGCGCCACTTGACGGTCCCGAGCGCACAGTCGAGCGTCTTGGCGATGGTGCGCTCATCCATATCGAGGTAATAACGTAGGACGAGCGCCGCTCGTTGAGAGGGTGGCAGAGATTGCACAATGTCCAGCACCTGTTGCTGAGTCTCCCTGCGGATAACGTCCATCTCCGGTCCCGGCGCGATGTCCACCCGTTGAAGGGGTATGCCGCTCTCAAGGTCATGAGTCGTTCGTGTCCGCTGGGTCGAGCGGAGCGTCTTGAGCGCTCCATTGACGACAATGCGGTAGAACCATGGCTCGAAAGGGCGGCGCGTGTCAAATTGCTCGATACGGTCGTAGACGACCAAGAACGCATCCGCGACGATATCTTCCGCTGTTTGTTGGTCCCTTACCACCATATAGGCGGTTCGCAAGGCACGGGCTTGATAAAGCCGCACCAAGACTTCGAGCCCTCCGACATCGCCGTGTCGAAGCGCGAGGATAGCTGCACGCTGATCATTGCTTGCGTCACTCATCGTCGCCCTCTATACCTACTATCCTCACAGGGGTAAAAAGGTTTGGCCTGGAAAGGCACGAGCCAATTGTGAGAGTATCACTCCAGGGATTGTGTTGCTATATGCTATGCTGCTCCAACCCACACGGGAGCCGCGACGGAGGGGAATATTCCCCTCCGTCGCGGCTCCCGTGTGGGTTGGAGCGCACTTACGAGCCCGTCAATGAATAACGTCTCCGCTATCTACACCCGTTCGCCCATAAATGGGGCGGCAGATTGACGACGTTATCCTTTGGCAGACCCTTATGACGATGTTGGTAGGCCGGACAGCCGGGGCGGCAGGGCTGCCGCAATACGGTGGAGTAGTGCGGTTGAATCTCCATTGGCTGGGTCAATCTGCAACGCTATCCCTGCTGCGTCGGATATATCGGGTTGCTCCCACAACTCTACAATGAGACGGCCGACATAATTAGCTTGTGGGACCGCCGTGCTAATAGCAGGCATCCCGCGAAATGCGCTCAGCGGATCGGGAACATCGCTTATCTGCTTCTGCACCTGTGCTATGCCGTTGGACATAATTTCCCCCTATTCTCCACACTCCTCGTTTAGCGTGGTGACTCGATCCTCGGACCTAATGAGTGTTGACGACCAAAACCGGTAATATGAAACCTCTGGGCGTAAGAGCAAGTGGACGAGCATGACGGCGTCGGTAGGATCGGCTGCCGGAGCCGCGAACCGGGTCACTTGTCGCCTTCGGATGTGGTGTGGCGCTGCCATCTCTCTATTACCGATTTTGATCGTCAACACTCATTAGATGCTTTCAATGGCGCTGTTGCCGAGTCTCATATCTCTGGTGAAGGCGAAAACACCTCCAGTGGCTGTTAACGCGCCTCTTATAGCCTTCTTAAAGAAGCAGGTTTAGGAGCTATCCTAAACGGCAGTCATGTGCGATGAAGTGAGGCGTTAATAGTTTGGCAGCAAGCTAGCTGGAAGCATTTAGTAGTTTGGCAGCAAACTAGCTGGAAGCATTTAGCAGGGAATAGCGTCACAGTGAAAGGTCACACCGCCAAGCGTAGATACCCAATAGCCATGCGCCTCGAAATTGCCGCAGTTACAGGTGCCGCTACATGGGGGATTGTTTTGGGCACAGCCGCAATTCGCGGCACAATACCGGCCGCCCGTGGAACATCCGCTGCTGCAGTTGGTACAGGAGCCATAGCAATCCGGCGGCGGCGGAATGTATGCGAGCGCGCTTTTGGACACAAGACCTATTCCCCCCATCACGGCAGCCAAGGCCACACCTGCTTTACCAAGGCCGTACAGGAACCCTCGCCGAGAGTGGGACTTTATTGCAAGCTGAGTTACCGCTCCCACAAAGTCCGTTCCACGCTGCTCCGTGTTCATCGCTACCCCCCCCCTTTCTTAAAGGGCACTATCGGATACTTGACTATAAAAACGCTAATCCAGGGCAATCTCTAAGCATGGATATTAAGAGTTGGAGTGATGAGGGCTAGTGCTCCTTCCGAAAAGGATTGTGCTGGCGCGTCGATCGCGAGCGTCTTGTACATCCAATTGGCGTGCGGATTCATTGACTGATCGAGAAGGCGTCCGCGTCGATCGAGGGCAAGACCTGTGGGAACTGACGGTATCCCGTATTGTGCGAGACTAGCTCCCTGTTCATCGATTAACAGCGTAATGCCATCCGACAGGAGCGGGGGGTTTTTCTGCACCACTTCGTCAATCGTAGGGCGATCGCCGGCGAAGAGCAGGGTGATTGACCAGCCCGCTGCTAGTACCCCACCGGGCCGACGGGCCATCTCGGTTATCTGTGCAACAATCGTCTTGCACGAACCGCATTTCGGACTGAGTAGGAGGAGCAAAACGTTACGCCCCTGCCCAATCGCTTGCGTACTTGTCGCTTGATTACCATGCAAGTCGGTAACGTCCACGGCACCGACTTGCTCTCCTAATTCGAATCGTGAGATCAGAGGGGCGGCGAGTTGCAGTTTCTCCTGAAGCGAGGCGAGGTATCGAAGGACGCCCGCGAACAGCACCGCGAGCAGCGCAAGCAGTATCCATTGCACCACAAAAGCGATCAGCCAGATCCCATGCATCAGTTCCTCCTCGTATCCGTACTAGCCTGGCTCAATACGACATCTATCCCATCCAGCAGCATCAACACTCCCAGCGCGAGGGCGACAACAGCGAGGAGAGGGGCAACGGTTTCGATCCGCGTAAGGAGGCGCACGTCCGTTCGCCATAGGGCGAACGTTGCGGCGATACCTACAAAGGGAAGGGACTGGATCACGACAAAGATGGCAATGGCTAGTAGAATGCTGTTGCGCACGACGACGGTAGGGCCAATCATCGTGTTGGACCGTCCGAAGCAATGGCAGCTGAAACGGCGCCCCCACACAAGGTTGATCACAATGGCCCCGGTAAATACAAGGAGGAGGAAGACCATAAAGCCAACGACTATTGGTAGACCAATACCGGCGATGCACAGGACCGCCAATGCCAGTTCGCCAAAAGGGAGGAAAGGCGCTATTATCCGCACCTGATGATACGCTAGTAGGCGATAGTTCATCATCGCGTCGACCAATTGCACGCGCGAGGACGACAGCTTGCCGATGCCGGCAACCAAGAAGACGCTGCCGAGCACTAAGCGTGCAGCGAGTAACTCAGTAGACCACATAGGACCATCCTTCGCTTGCCTACCACCGCCACTTCGTGTGACATCAATGCTCTATCTCTGACACAATCCGGGTAGAGTCTGGGCAGAGTGATCATTGCTTAACGATACGCCGGGACATAGCCTCCTGCTTGCTGTCGGGCGCACCCGCGATCTGCTTGTAGGACGTGCCCGCCGCGACCAAGGCCCACACTCTCGAACACCTCGCTACCTACTTCCCATGCTACAGCACGTCGATTCGCCTGTCTGTGCGTCAGCGCACATGGTTGTGCGTCAGCGCACATGGTTGTGCGTCAGCGCACATGCGCGTCGGCCCCCTCCGCCAGCGCCAGGAGTTCCGTAGGGTTACGCACATAAATGCCGCGCCGATGCCGCTCATACGCGATGAGGCCACGCCCTTGCAGATCGGGCAGCACGCACCTGGTAATCGCCTCGCGCCGCCCGTGCGCCAGGACCGCCAGTTCCTCGTGTGTCGTCCACACCATTCGTTCGCCGTTGGCCAGGGCGAGGTGCGCGAGGACATAAGCCACGCGAGCGCACGCATCAGGCAACGTGAGCAGGTCGTAAGCATCCTGGACACGCCGGCAGGCGGCGGCGAGGGCGTGAAGGGCGACCGTTGGGTTCGCCAGCAGGAAGGCAACAAAGTCGCGGCGCGGGATGCGGTAGACGACGGTCTCCTCAGTCAGCGATCGGGCGACAGTTGTCGGCAGAAAGGCGGCATCGATCCCTGCCAAGCCGCAGACCTGCCCACGGTCAAGCAGGGCGACCGTGATTTCCTGGCCGTTATCCAAGTAACGATACAGGCGCACGACGCCCGCCGAGAGGACGAAGACGGCATCGAGCGTGTCGTCGGGCTGCCAGAGGATGTCGCCGTGACCGAGGACCTGACGGCTACTGACAGTGGCGAGGGGGACGAGTACGCTCTCGGGAACCTCGCGAAAGAAAGGGGTGCGGCGCAACGCCGTGGCCGTCACCCGTCGCCTGTCGGCCCCTCGCTCTATTGGTGAACTCATCGTCGTGGGTTGTGTATGCATTAGGCCCCGTCTTTCTCGCAACGAGGGGCGACGTCCTCCGCGTCGAGGGCTCCGCTGCATTCCCCTCTGTTGATAAAACTCGCTACAAGCGCGCGATGTGCTGCCACTATACTCCTGGATCGCGTCGCTGTCTTGTGTGAACTCTCACAAGTCGCACATTTGCCGTGACAAATCGCACATTTACATATGTAGGAGAATGTGTGCCGCCGGCCTACGCCACGTTGGTCGTGGGTAATCCGGTCACGCGGCCGGCGCGTAATATAAAGTGGGGGGTGCCCGTGTCCGCGCCCGAGGCTTAACAAGGGAGGCGATGTATCGTGACCGTTGGGGAGTTAGGCGCGCTCGTAGCCGTGGTGCCGCAGCAGATGCGGATGTCTCGGCCAATCTGTCGGTCGCTGACGGCCGCGCCGGGTGTAACAATGGTGGTGTAGTTTAAGCCGTCCACTGACACAAGCGATCACGCGCACCGATGTGCAGCCCTGTCTTGTTTCGCCAGACAAAGACTCCGACGAATCTGCCTGCCCTATGGACCGTGGTGTCGTAGGCGATGTCACAGAAGGCGGAGCGACAGGGGCATAGCCCCTCAAGCTTCCAACGACTCTAACGTGCCAGGTTGTATGTAACGGTCATGGCTTCGTGCGCAGCCTGCGTGACGACTTCTATCGACTAAGCGAAATGACCCAGGCACCGCGCCTCCCGTAGGTGTTGCGCCTCATGCGTGTAAGTTGACCTCACCCTAATTCTTGCCATAGCATAGTTGCCCCTAACAACCGCCTACGATGGCGCTCTCGGATCGGAGCGTGGCTGCCGATCTCAGATCTAACAACATCGTATCACTTATGTAGCGGATAAAGAGAGGACAGCGCCGTAAATATACTGGCCACCGTGACGGGAATCCTCCCAGACTACCGTCGCGCCACTAATCGCCGGAGCTTGCTGATTATGGATGTCGTGCGTAATCCGAAACGTTGGGCCAGCCAGCAGGTTTTTACCATAAATATCGTAATTAGGGGCGCGAGACGACAGATGAGCTACCTCGTCCCAGACTACTAAATGACCGTCAAGAGCTGTGGATGGACCGAGTTGTGGATTAAAGTGCCCATATGGGATCGTCGTGACGTGGAACATGTGCCCAGTCGATAAATCCCTGGCGTAAATACAAGCTGGTTGATCGGCTTGATCTACATTCCAGTCTGTCCACATGGCGATATGACCGCTAATTTTAGGATCGCGTAGATTAGCCCCATCTCCTTTGCTAGGAACGATGAGAAACGTATGACCTGTAGATAGATTCTTGCCGTAAATTCCTACTACTCCATTGCGATTATCCATCCAAATCACCGTGGGGCCACTGATAGCTACTTGGCTGCGGGCCGCACGGTGTCTCGATATGACAAATTCTCGTCCTGTTGCAACATTTTTCCCATAAATACAGGGCTGTCCCTTGCAGATATCCTGCCACACGACGATTTGCCCGCTAATTGCAGGCGATGGAGCCGTATCCATAGGGCTGGCAATGAGGAACTCATGCCCCGTCACGAGATCCTTCCCGTATATCTTAACGTTATGAATAATGTCGTATCCCATCGCATCTTTGGTCACGTTACAGTAGCGGCAATCGTCCCAGACGACTAACCTGCCACTAATCACTGGGCTAGTAGCCACTGTTCCAGCCGTGACGATGAAAGTGCGACTGGTCATAAGGTTCTTGCCCACAATGTCGTTCCTAGGTCCGTCGCCGGGTTGCAAACGTTCCCATACCACGAACCTGCCGCTAATCGCAGGGCTCCAGGCATTGTTCCTAGCACTAACAGGGAACTCCCGCAACACGACGGGCTGCTGCGGAAGGCGACGCGTATGCGCTGAGGCTGGAGCTACCACAGTTGTACCAATGGTGAGCAGCAAAAGGAATAACGATGCAGCCAAGGTTAGCCGACGGACATGATAGCGAACCATACAACCTCCTCTCTCCTATATAGCTAAACGACATACCCACGAGATCTCTTATAGCATGCTCATGACTATGTGGAATCTGTGGATGCGACTACTTGCTCCTGGAAACGGGCGCACGATGGTTGCTTAGCGTCAGGAATTCGTCCTCACCTAATTTTCCGCATGGCACTAGCCTGCTTAAGTAGAGGAAAACACATCGCAACAACAGCAATCGCTAGAATAATGCTTAAGAGCCCTGTGAGAGCAACCGCTTGTTGTCCGCTCGAGAACACAGCCAATAATTGGCTATCCAGCGCAAGATACGGTTGCGCGAACAGCATGACATCGATCGAGAGCAGCAGCAACGCGCCATTACGCGCCAGAACTTTACCACCTAATCTTTGTTTATGTCTATTGCCGAAGCAGCCACAGTCCAAGCTAGTGCGTCTACGCATTATATTGAGCATAACGGCGAAGGCGAAACTTAGCAGTAGTAGCCCCGCTAAGGCTGCTCCAATCCGCGTCGCGATCCCCAATAGCAGCATCAAACCTACCACAACCTCGACCCAAGGCAAAGCAGCAGCATACAGGTAGGCGAGGTGCTGCGGCAACACCTTGTAAGCCAGGACGATGAAAACGAAGCGACGTTGATTAGGCAGCTTGCTCAGACCAGAAGCAAGAAAAATGGGCGCCAATATCCAGCGTGCTACCGTTACCGTATAGGGATGAGAGAGCAGCGATATGAGAGACATTTTCTTCTCCAGAATAAGGTTTCCCTTGTTGGAGGCGCTCTGCATGAACCAACTCTTACAGAGCGCCTCCGCGATTGGTCTGCAGATCTATTAGAAGCCCCAGTGATATATCCATGTGCCGCCGGCGCCGCCGGACACTTGTTGGTTGCAGTAGAAAGAGTTGGTGTTGCCTCCATCTCGTTCCATGTGCGAGTGGACGCCATTGTAACAGCAGCCATTACCACAGGAAGCTGCCATAGCGCCGACCCTAATACCCCAAAGCGCGTTAGGGTTAGGGCCGGGACCGTTGAAAATACTGCCGGCTGCGACTCGATCCGTCACATGCTGGTAGGCGACAGCGCCAATAAAGGTTCCGCTCGCATTAACTCCCGCAAATAGCTTCACCACGACAACCTGACCGAGGGGTGAAAGACAAGTGCTACTACTGAAGTCATCGAGTTGCGTGTAGACGCTCCCAACGGCGCCGTTGGTGTAAAAGTACAAGTCAGCACCCGCACTACCTCCCCCAACGTCTATTGGAGAACCCATTGGATTCCCAGCGGCACCGTTGAACCGACAATGAGAGCACGGGGTGCCTCCGCCGCAGTTGGAGGTGCCACAAGGGCAATTGTAAGTGATATTACAGTAGCAATCCATTGACCAAATCGCTCCATTGACTGGAGCATAAACGTAAGCATCAGCCATTATTGGCCCCTCCATATGCAATTGATTTGAGGTTTACCTCACTCAGGATGCCCACCAGTATGTTCAAGCCGCAAGAGCTATCAACTCAGGAGTGTTAGTGATGTGACGAGCGCCTGGACATCGGTCACGGGAAACGTCTTATCTATTGTTAGCCGGTAGAGCACGTCTCTTGCGATCCAGTAAAATACGTAGCCAAGGGGAGCTGTGACCCTGAGACCAGGGGCTGGCAAAAAGTCCACTTTATCCAGCTGCACAGCGCTACCTGCCGAGTTAGGTCCAGACCACATAGGGAATGGACGCGCGAAATCCGATTGAGCCCAGAAACGGACTTGACCTAGCGGCGATTGGAAAAGCGTTTCCGCTCCGAAGAGAATACCAAACTCATGCTCGATCACCTCCCCGCCAACGGGTTGAAGGCTAGCGGGTGCGTTAAAGGTATATAGTTGCACCCTGCTCCTCTTTTGTACGTCAGTGTGTGCATCAAAATGTGTCACAACGGCCGTTGCGGGCGCTTCCCCTTGCGTACACACGATTGGTATCCCAAATCTAGAGGGCGTGACCGTAGGCGGAACGGGCGTCTGATCAGGTAGCAGGAGGAATCCGGCATACAGTTCACCAACGGTCGAATCCCGTATTGATGCCGCATGGGCCACGAACCCCCGACGGACGATATCAATGGGGATAAACGGTAATACGCTCGATAGCCCCACAACCTTGAGCACTTGCTTTCTTGTAAACATTAGGCATCGCATCCTTTCTTTACAGCCTGTCGTCGGCTGGACATAACGCTATAGTAAACCTTAGGGAGTACCGCTGTCTGTACTATTCCGGTCAACTTTTGTGACCGGTTCGGCTCAGTTTTCTGACCGAAACCGGCCGCGCTCTGACCGCTTTGTCTGATCGTTTCGGATCACAGGTATGACCAGTTTTGGTCGCCGATCTGACCGCTTCCGGTCGGGAAGGGCGTCGTCCCAGATCTCCCATTATCGTTGGCCTGGGGTAGAGGCACGAACCCCAGCCGTCCTGCTTGCCAGCACAGCGCGTTGGTCGTGCGCACGCCGAACTTAGCGCGCAACGCGGAGACCATGCGCTTCACCGAGACCTCGCTCATATGCAGCGCGGCGGCGGTCTCGGGCTGTGTCCAACCACCGACCAGCAGCGAGAGCACAGCCCGCTCGTCATCGGTTAGGGTCGGCTCGTCGTTGTGCGACCGCCGACGGCGCTCCGGGGAGGCCAGCAACTCCTCCAGGACCGCCCGATGCCCGGCCAGCACATCGTCTTCTCGCACGGCTGCCAGGCAACGCACGACTGTTGCCTCATCCAGCCCCTCCCATAGCAAGTACCCGCGTGTCCCCTGCTCGATGAGTTGCAGTAACGTATCCCGGTGCAGCGTGCCTTTTGTGCCGATCACCACGACGCGGCTCGCCGAACTCGCGCGCCGCACCTGACGGACGAGCGGGACGAGACCGATGCCGCCCACGGCAGCGTCGATGAGGACATGATCGGGGTGCTGGTCCGCGACGACGCGCACGATCTCAGTAGCCTGCGGCATGTCAGCCAGTACGTGCAGGTCGGGCTCCGCATGCAAAAGCGCCCGGAGACCCATCCATTGACAGGTGACGTGATCCGCACTGATGAGCAATACGTTGGATTGACTGGGTTGCATCTGTTCCGTCCTTCTCGCAGCGGGTGGGGCGACGTCCTCCGCGTCGAGGGCTCCGCTGCATTCCCCTCTGTTGATAAAACTCGCTACAAGCGCGCGATGTGCTGCCACTATACTCCTGGATCGCGTCGCTGTCTTGTGTGAACTCTCACAAGTCGCACATTTGCCGTGACAAATCGCACATTTACATATGTAGGAGAATGTGTGCCGCCGGCCTACGCCACGTTGGTCGTGGGTAATCCGGTCACGCGGCCGGCGCGTAATATAAAGTGGGGGGGTGCCCGTGTCCGCGCCCGAGGCTTAACAGGGGAGGCGATGCATCGTGACCGTTGGGGAGTTAGGCGCGCTCGTGGCCGTGCTTGCGTGTGACCGGCGCCGCTTCACGCTGGAAGATGCCACATGGCAGGGCGCCGGCGTGTGGGTCGCCTACCTGTACGACGCCGGCGTGGCCCGGACCTACCGCGTGGACGACTATCCCGCCTTACGGGCGCACCTAGACCGCGATGCCGACGCCCTCCCCGAGGGGTGGGCCGTTCCCCTGTCCCGCCCCGCGCGCAACAGCGGGCGCGACTACAGCGAGGAGGAGGCCCATATCACGCTCGACGAGCTTGCGCGCGTCCTGGCATCCGACGCCGCCGACGATGGAACCGTATGGCTCCAGTCGCTGCATGTGCGCTACGCCGACGACGGCGACGATCGATACCGCGTCGTCGCGCACGACGGGGCGGGCGGCGACATCGAAGTGACCACTCTTGCCTCTTACGCCGACCTCCGCGCGCGACATCACGATGCGTGACGAACGGGCCGCGCACGCCAGGGGGCGGGCTTGAGCGTCAGGAGTTTCCTTGTGGGCGCTGCCCGGAGGCGCGCCGTGCCGCGTACGCGTGCAGGCCATCGCGCACGACGAGGCCGTGGCGATGGGGCTCCGTCGTAATCAGTCCCAGGAGGGCGAAACGACGCACGTAGCGCGTGACGTCCTCCCGGGCCGCGTTGATGTGCCACCCCAACTCCTCGTGCGTCGCCCCCACGTAGCCCTTGCTGTCGAGGTCCTCCGCAGTCAGCCGCACCAGCGCCCGCGCCAGACGCGTCTCCACGTCGTAGAGCCCCATCTCCGCCTTGTCGTCGTACGCCCGTGTGAGCGTACGGGCCAACTCGGCGACGAGATGAAGCAGGGCATCCGGGTGTGCTGCCAGGATTGCAATGAGGAGTGGTCCGGGATAGCGGTACACTTCCGCGCGCCGGCTCACCACCTCTGCAACGCTTATCGGGGCACCGTCCGCGTCACGCGTGAGGAATCGGAAGACATCTCCTGCACTCACGAGGTCCAACGTCACCTGCCGCCCCGCCGGCGACGCCCGGTACAGGCGCAACCATCCCTCCACGATCAGATAGATGGAGCCTGCCGCCCTTGCAGGCTCGTGGAGGTGCGCCCCGCGCGCATAGACCAGCGGCCGCGCCAGGCGGGCCACATCGGCGAGCGTGCCGTCGTCCAGATCGGCACAAAGTGCGACCTGACGCAAGCGGCGCGCGATATGCGCGAGCCTCTCGTCCGCTGAGGCTTCGGACATGGCCCGTCCCGTCCTCTCCACCATCGCTTGGCTGCACTGCATCGCTGACGGCCTATTGTGCGCGGTCTATACGTGTATCATCGCATGGATGTGCCCCGTTTGTCTGCCATCCAAAGCCGCCATCCGCACTCCCCTGTTTGCCATCCAGGGCGGTCGCGCGAGGGCATGGCATGCAAAGCGGCACGCCCTTACCGATCGGTCGCCCAACGATAAGCAACCTTGAGTTGCGCGGTCGTGGCGACACCGAGCTTGTCCTTGATGCGCACCACGTCCTGCTTGACCGCGCCTGGGCTGCTCCCCAGCACACGCGCGATCTCCGCGTGCGAGCGGCCCTCGGCGACCAGATCCCACACACGCCGTTGATGGTCCGTGAGCGGCCGTCGCGGTACCAGCGCCCGCGCCTGGAGCGCCTGATCACGTAGGCCGCGCAGGAGTGTTAGGAACGCGATCAGGCCGACCGTGGCCGGCAGCCACTTAAGGGTGCCCATCGCGGCGCGGGCGATCTCGGAGCGGTCTATCGTGTCTGCGGGCGCGGCGGGGGCGTAGATGATGTAGACATCCAGCGTGGTCTGCCCGACGACTTCGACACAGCGCGCCCAGTCCGCGGGCCGGTCGAGCGAGCAATCAACGATGATGAAATCGTCGCTGGTGGCCCGGCGTGTGGCGCGGCGCACGGCATCGACGGTGCCGACGACCGTGAGCGGAATGCTGAGAGCCTCGAAGACACAGGGCAGCACGAGGGCTATGTCGGGATTGCTCTCCAGAAGGGTGGCGCGCAACGATGCTGTCCTTACTGTCTATGTCTATAAGCGGCGTGTAACCGCTGAACGTTCTCACTTGCACCATAGCGCATCGTTTGCCATCTGTCAGTTGCACGAATGCAAGTGCGGCGTTATGAAACGGTAGCCATAGGCATTGATGCCGGGTAGGGAAGTTGGACGGCGACACCGTGCGGTATGCTAACGACAATAACGTGTGATGCCGGGCGCGTGCCACGGATGCGTTCCGGCTGCCGGCAAGGGATGGAGTGAAGGAGAGGCGAGCAATGACGACTGGCGTCCGACGCGATGACCTGGAGCGGCCCAACCCGGCGCGCATCTACGACTACGCGCTCGGCGGCGACGCTAACTTCACGGCTGACCGCGCCGCCTTCGACGCGTTGAGCGCGGTGTGCCCGGACATCGCGCTCGGGGCACGCGCCAATCGCGCCTTCCTGCGTCGCGCCGTCACGTTCCTGGCCCAGACGGGCATCGACCAGTTCCTCGACATCGGATCGGGCCTGCCCACCGCTGGCAACGTCCACACGGTGGCTCAGGCGATCAGCCCGGAGGCACGCGTCGTCTACGTGGATAACGATCCCGTCGCGGTGCGCTACAGCCGGCAGCTCCTGGACAGGGACAAAGTGCCCCACGCGGCCGCGATCGAGGCCGATCTGCGCGACCCGACGGCGATCCTGGCGCACCCCCGGACGCGTCGGCTACTCGACCTCTCCCAGCCCATCGCGCTTATCCTGGCGGCGGTGCTGCATTTTATCCCCGACGACGACGCGGCGCTGGGGGCGGTACGAGGCATCACGGCGGCGCTGCCTGCGGGCAGTTACCTGGTTATCTCGCACGGCACCTACGACGGGGCCTCGCCGGAGGCGCTGGCCCAGTTCGCGCGTCTATACGAGGCATCAACGCACCCGCTGGGCTTGCGCTCGCACGCCCAGCTCGCCCGTTTCTTCGACGGCTTCGATCTCGTAGCGCCTGGCATCGTGTTCACGCCAGCCTGGCGTCCCGACGGGAGTCCCAGCCCGTTCACCACTGAACCGGAGCGGGCGGTGGTCCTCGCTGGCGTCGGGCGCAAGGCGTGAGCGTGCGCGGGGACGCGTCCGTGCCGCCACTGGATCACAGCGCGCGGGCGGCAGCGGATGCGTCCTGCCCGCGCACCCTCGGGCGATGCGCCATGGGAGCCGGAGGACAAGCGAGAGGCCACCGCGCCGGCGTCCCCACAGCGGCATGGTGGCCTCATCACGAGGACAGCGTAACACGACGATGCGCGGCGCACATGATGTAAAACTCACGAACGACAAGCCATGGCCAGGATGAAACCGGGGGTTGTGGTGTCCCACGACACGACCGGCCCCGCGCCGCCGTCCGTGCCCACATCCACCGCTGGGCCGACCAACGGGCGCGGCCTCGATAAGAGCACACGCGCGGGATGAGCACGGTGATTGCGACGGTGGAGGGGATCGACGTGGATGGAGATGAGCGCGGTGTCCCGCCCGTGACGCCTGCGGACGCCGACGACCGCATGCTGTCCTTCGATGCGATCTTCACGCGCTACCACCGGGCGATCTATGCCTATCTCCTGGGCATGGTCGGTGAGGTCGAACAGGCGCAGGACCTGACCCAAGACACCTTCCTCAAGGTGTACACGGCGCTGGCGCGCACGCCCGACCCGGCATTACCCGCCTGGCTCTACCGCATCGCTACGAACACGGCCCGCGACGCACTGCGCCGCCGTCGGCGCCTGACCTGGCTCCCCTTCACGCCCGGCGACGAGGAGCGCTGGCCGGACCCCGCGCCCGACCTGCCGACCCGCTGCGCCGCGCGTGAGGCGGTGGAGGCGGTCCTGGCGCAGCTCTCCCCGCGCGAGCGCGCCTGCCTGTTGTTGCGCGCCCGCGATGGGCTCACCCTTGAGGAGGTCGCCCAGGCGCTCGGCCTCTCACTAGGGGCGGCCAAGATGACGCTGCATCGCGCCAAGGAGCGCTGTCGCGCCGCCTATGCAGACACGCCCCCGGCCGCCCTGGTCCCTGAGCAGCCATCCCCCTGTCGCGCGCCCGCAGGACAGGGAGGTGGCGACCACGCCTTGGCGCGTGAGAGATAGCCCAAAGACCTGACACACGCCCCCAGGGGGAGAAGACAAGGGGCGTCCCACCTCCCATAAACACGCGTTTCCGCCGGTGACGCCGCCTATTTTCTCCCGCCGCCCGGCGGCCCTGTGTGGCGCGTGTCTTCCCCCTCTTCGTCTACGGCCTGACGAGGCGCGCCTCGTCGCAGCCCTGGCACACAGGGCACGCGCTGCGGCGCGCGGAGAAAAGATGGCGACGGGTACGATTCGCTCACAATCGACCGCGATAACGCGCGATTATTAGCCCTGACACCCCTACAAATCGTATTTTCACCTTTACATTGAATATACGTATATGCTATGATTAGAGGGTGAGGGGCGGATGGCTCCCACCGACAACGAGGCTAGGTAGAGGAGCTTTGGACATGGCCCAGGCAAGTATCCCGACGGACGGCAAGCCCAGCATCCGCAGGACCGATCAGTACACCTTCGAGACCAAGAGCCGGACGCGGGAAGGTCTCACGCACACGCAGGACGTGTTGCACCTCAAATGCAGTTGCGAGGCGGGCGCGAAGGGGCTGCGCTGCTGGCATCTGGTGCTCGCGCTCCAGGCCGAGCAGTGGTACAAGCGCGCCGAGGAGCAGTATAAGGCGCATAACAAAGCGCGGCGACAGCAGCCCGCCGCGGTGCCGGCGACGACGCGCCCGGTCGGCATGGCGGCTTTGCTCGAAGCATTCGGAGCCTAATTGAAGAAATGCGGGCGAGGGTTAGAGGACCCCGCCCGCATGAGTAGCACCACGGAAGGGATCAACCAGCATGAAGACCCAAGCCGCAGCGACCATCCCCAGTATACCGCTCCTCGTGATCGTGGCCCGCGACGACAACGACGTGACCGTGACGGCCACGTTCTACCCCACCGACCCTATCGGCGCGACCGAGGTTGTCATCACCCCTGAACCGGCCACGCATGCCCGCGTGCTGGACCTGCTGGACGCGGCCATTGTCCGCTTGCTCGCCTACCGCGATGGGTACAAAACGGCGAGTGATAAGGACGCCGCGCCCCCGCTCTCGGCCCCCTGGTACGGCTGGTAGCGCCGCCGAGGGCCGGCGCCCATGCCGGCCCTCTCCCCTTAGTCGATGGAGCGTAGACCGATGACCACCGAAACCACGATCAACCCCACCACGGCGAACCTCGCCAAGATCGACCAGTGGATGCGGCGCCTCGCCGACGAGACCGACCAGGCCGCGCAGGGCGCCGAACTGACCCGCTACCTCACCACCCTGAGCCGCTTCTACACCTACAGCGCGCACAACTGCATGTTGATCGCCATGCAGCGCCCCGACGCGCGGCGCGTGGCCGGCTACCGTGCCTGGCAGGCGGTCGGCCGGCAGGTCAAGAAGGGCGCGAAGGGCATAGCGATCTTGTGCCCCGCCCCGATCAAAGGCAAGACCGACGCGGGCGACGACGCCGTGATCGCCCTGAGATTCCGCACGGGGTACGTGTTCGATCTGGCCGACACCGAGGGGGACGACCTGCCCGCGCTGACCGTTCACGCCGTCGAAGGTGAGCGCTACGACACGCTCCTCCGGCAGCTTATCGAGAGCGCGGAGCGCGGGGGCCTCTCCGTCACCTTCAAGGATCACCTCGTGCAGGACGCCAACGGCGTCAGCTACGGGGACGGCCGCATCGAGTTAAAGGAGGGCAACCCGGCCGGCAACCTCTGCAAAACATTGATCCACGAGCTATGTCACGAAAGGATGTACCAGGCCGAGGAGCGCCGCACGTTCACGACGCAGCAGGTCGAGTGCCAGGCCGAGGCGGCGGCGTATGGCGTGTGCCAGGCGCTGAACGTCCCGTGCCCGAACTCGCCCGCCTACCTCGCATTGTATCGGGTCTCGCGGGAGGTGCTGGCGTCCAACCTCGACGCCATCAGGCGCGGCATCGCGGGCATCATGGGCGAGATCGCACCCCTCATCGAGGCGACCGAAGCGGCGTAAAGGCGGCAACGCGGAGGGCCGGCCCCCGGATGCCGGCCCTCCCCCAAGTAGGTAAGGAGAAACGACCCATGGCACGGACAGCAACTGCGCGGATAGCGCCCACCGCCACGGACACCACCACCGAGGCCGCGACCATCCAGGCCGCGACCGCCCCGACCGCGCCAGCCCCCCATGCCGCCAAGTTGGCCGAACTGTGCGAGATCGCCGTGACCGACATTGCCACCGATGGGAGCAACCCGCGCACGCTGTTCGACCTGGACGGCGAGGCGGGCATCCACGAACTGGCCGCGTCGATCACGGCGCATGGCCTGGTGCAGCCAATCACCGTGCGGGCGAACCTTGACGCGGAGGAGGGCGCGCCCCCCTACCTGCTCGTGGCCGGCGAGCGGCGCCTGCGCGCCACCAGGGACGTGCTCAAACGGCGTACTATCGCCGCCATCATGCGCCACGATCTGACCGAGGACACGGCGTTAGAGGCGACCGTGCTGGAAAACCTCCAGCGGCGTGACCTGCACCCGCTTGAAGAGGCGCGCGGGCTGGCCCAGTTGCGCGCCAGCCGGGGCTACACGGTCGCGCAGATCGCGAAGAAGCTGGGGCGCGGCAAGGAGTGGGTCAAGGATCGCCTCAAGCTGTGCGATCTCCCGGCCACGACGCAGGACCTCTACCTGCGCGACACGACCGGGCGGCTCACCCTGACCAAGATGCTCAAGCTGCACGAGTATACCCACGGCAACCGGGATAACAAGGGCTTCCCGCGCCTAATCGAGGCCATGGCCGAGGACATCGCCACGGGCAGCAACCCCGACGCGCACCCGAGCACGACGGCGAGTCGGCACGCGGGGCTCGTCAAGCGCATCACCCATTGGCATACCGACCAGGGCGGCGCGTACGGCGGCAACTACTTTGACACGCGGACGGTGTGCCGGGCGTGCCCCTTCGCCGCCTACCGCTCGCCCTACGGCGACTACGAAGGCTTCTGCCTGATGCCCGCGCACTACGCCGAGTTGCACGCCAAGGGCAAGGCCCGGTGGGAGGAGGCCGAGGTCGCGCGTCAAAAGAACGCGCCGGCCGTCATGCCCGGCGTCGCCCCCAGCGGCGGCGGCGGCTACACCCCCCCGACCGAAAAGACGGCGGCGCAGAAAGGAAAGGAGACACGCACGCGCCGCCTCGCGCAGAAGGCCGACTACATGCCCAATGTCCTCGCGGTGCGCCGCTCCGTGGACCTGATCCCCTCTATCGAGGTCCACGACTTGGCGACGCTGGCGGCGTACTCCCTCTCGAAAGTCAGCTTGAACAAGGAGGACTGGAGCGAGATCGCGCGCCGGCATGGCGTGGATGCGGGCGTGCTCATGCGCGCGGGGGGCAGCACGCGCCCGAGCGCGGACCACATCAAGGGGCTGCGCACGCTCGACCCGCTGGGCCTCGTCAAGGCCACCATCGAGGCGCTGCTGATCCGGCAGGCCCAGGCCGCGCGCGACTACGAGCCCGACAACTGTCACAGCGCCGGTCCCGATCCGGTGTTCAAGCTCTACACCGGTGACCAGACCAGCGCCACTGTACCGCCCGCCCCTCTGTCCCCGACGTTCACCCCGGTTGGCGTCATCGGCGAGATCGTGGGCGCGGATGAGGGCGACGCTGATGACGTGGGCGCGGCTAACGAGAGGGGGCAGGTAGCGGAGGACGACGCCGAGGATAAGGGAGCGGCAGGGGCGGGGAACGACGCGCCGGCTATGGAGAGTTCCCCCGAGGGCGAGGAGGTGTACAGCACCACGTAGCGTGGCTTCTAGGGGGCGGTCGAACCCGCCGCCCTCGCGTCGTGGTGGGCCGGACCTTCCCCCGGCCCACCCCATGCGCTACGATAGAAGGCAGGAAGGGGAGGGCCTGCGTGTCTGACGGAGAACAACGCACCTTGTATACAGCAGCAGAGGCGGCCGCCATGCTTGGCGTCTCGCCCCATACAATCAGGAGCGCCATCCAGCGGGGCATCATGGCCTACGAGCAGATCAACCCGCGCCTGAACATGGTCACGCTACAGGCTATCGAGACGTATCGGCGCGAGCGGCTGGGCCAGCGCGGCGGCTACCGCCCCGGCGCGGGACGGCGACCAAACCTGGCCGCAGAGGACCAATCCGCAGGAGGCCAGGACGAATGATACAGGACCACGGCGAGACTCCCTACATCATATATGTGACCCAAAACCTGTTCGGGAGGAGATGTGGGCCGTCTGGATCGCGCGGCCGCGCATGGGCGTCTGAGAGCCGAGGTACCGTGCCTTTCGCCGTGGCCGGCGGCGAGGTCCTGAGGCACGTCCATCGCTGCGAGTTGGGGCAGAGCCCGCTCAACGCCAAGCGCCCGATCGACCGGGCGACGGCCGCCGCGTTGCATCCCGCACTGGTGCGCCGGGCCGAGGCCGAGTGGGCAACGCTCGACGAGCTGGACCAGTTCGACCCCAAGCTGAATATCAAGGAGGTCGACGAGTTGCTGACCGCGGAAGGGGGCGAGGCATGACACGCGAGGAAGCGGAGCAGAAGGCGCGGGAGATGGGGCCGGAGTACGGCCCGCAGCGGGATAGACGGCGGCCCGGCGGCTGGGGCGTGGTCAATGTGCGCCGCGGCGCCGAGGGGAATAGGCGACGCAAGGGGCGCCTGGCTGAGAACATCAACGGGCGCGCACATCTGCCGCCCCTTGTCGAGATCCCAGAGGGTATGCGCTATTGCCATGGCTGCGAGGGGCCGCGTCCCATCGAGGACTTCGGGACGCGCCGGCAGCAAGGACGGGTGTATTTGTTCTCTCGCTGCCGCGCCTGCCAGAACGAGTACTCGCGCCTGGGCAAGAAGCGCCGCCGCGCCGCCATGCGCGCGCAGGCCCCCGAGCAACCGTGACGCGGTTCCTGTGGCGGTGGTGCGCTCAGACACTTCGCCACGATCGCCTGGCTCTCCCGACAAGTTGGTGAATCAAGTGAGCGTCATTTGCCCGTGCGGAAAAGGCCAGTTGTAGGAGGCCGACAGAGTCGCATCGAGGAGTGTCATTTTAGGGCTATTCACCCTCAGCGACGGCTAATTCCCCTTCACCAACTTGTCGGGAGAGCCGATCGCCTTGACACATGTTTGCAATGGTCAGTGAGACGGTTTCGCGGTATGGCTGGCCGGCAATGCCGCCCTTCCACGCGTGCGAACGGCCTAATTGGTGTGTCAGGCGGCCGCTTTTCGTCTCATCGTCCATGACACGTATGTGTCAAGCTAATCGTGGCGAAGTGTCGTGCGCTCATGCCTCCTCGATCAGCCGCAGCCGCACGCGCCGCAGTGTCTCCGCGAACGTGGCTCAGCTCAAGGGCAGCCGCGGCACCCGCCACGGGTCGCGCACGACCGTCGCCAGGGCGAGGGCGTCGAACGTCATGTCCCGGGGCGTGGACGCCGCTAGGCCGGCCAAGAATGTCGCGATCGCCGCATCGTCGATACTTCCCTTCGCCACCGCGCCAACGTTCCCCTCGGGCGCGCGCATCACTCCCCCCTCCCCCTTATTCACCATACAGGGCGCGGCGGGGCCACGGGGGCAGGGGCAGGGGCGCGACGCATCGGCGGGGCCGTCTCCCGCCGCAGGCGGCCCTGTGTGGGCGGGCATGACGTGGAGGGACCGCGTTGGGTCACGAGAGGAAGAGCAGGTCGCTTGGCGACGCGGCAGGGGGAGGTTTTGGCGTGATCGACGTTGATGGTTGGCGATCCATAGTCCTGGATACATGTCGGGAGCGTCCCGCGTTGCTCCCCCATGTCGCCGTCGAGGCTCTGCGTGCCCGTGACTACGCGACGCGCCTGCGCCTGCCCAACGACGAGCGGGCGCTGTGCGAAGTGTGCGCGCTGGCCCACGACATTGGGAAGGTGTTCGCGCTGCGTACGACGGGGACGGACTTCCATCCCCTCGACGGAGCCGTCTTCGCGCTGGCCCATGGCGAGCTGCGCCTGGCCGCGCTCATCGCCCACCACTCCGGCGCACGTTACGAGGCCGCGCTGCGCGGCCTGACCATCCCGTACCCTTATGAGGACAGTATCGTCAATCAGATCGTGGCCGTGGTGGACGCGTCTACCCTGCAATCCGGCATCGTGGTCCCGATTGCCGAGCGCTTGCGGGACATCGCGCATCGCCACGACCCCGAGAGCCCACCCGTGCGCGCGATGCGGGCCTTCTGGCCCGAGTTGGTCGCGGCCGCGCAGGCCATCGATCCGTCGCTGCTGTGATGGGAGGGACGACAAGCCGTGCTTGCACCCCTTTTTTCTGGCGCTTGCGCCGGCCGTGTGTGGCGAGATTATGGCCGACACAGCCCGCGCCCTGGCGCGGGAGAAAGGCGCATGACGGAGGTGGTGAGGAGGGCAAGAGGGCAAAGCTTATGCGCTACCGACAGATGAAGGAGGTGCTCGCCGCCCTGCAGCGACTCAGCCGGCCTCCCGAATCCGACCTTTTCTGTACGGGCAAATGATGCTCAGTTGATTCACCCACTTCGCGGGAGAGCCCACATCATTTGCCCGAGACTGATGAGCACCAACCCCGTTTAGCGTACATTAATGTCCCTTTCGTCAAACGACCCCATTAGGGGACCCCTCACCCCGTGCAGTCGCCAGTCGCCGGCGGTGCGCTTCATAAAGTATGTCCCAAAGGGAGCTTTACCGGACACACCTTATTTTGTATAATTTAGTGCTAGAACAGCCTGCAAGCGCACTATTCCTCGAGAAAGCACGTTCTCTCCGACAAACTGCTGGTGCAACAAGCTGAAGGAAGTGTCAAGATGGCAACAAGTTCGGATGTGTCTGAAGAAGCTCTTAGAGTGCTTCAAGCGGTTAAGAGTGTAGTAGAAGAGAGCAACACTCCCGTATCCTTCCCTGCGCTAGTGATGGAACTAGGAAGGAAAAACTTCGAAGAAAGTGCGGTTAGAGCCGCAGCTTGGGATTTGATCAGCAACAATGGTCTGCGCCTAAATGATGACTATCGTCTCATAGAGCGTAGGTAACGTCGATCAGTAACCATAGGTAATCTCGAAGGCCGTGCTCATCATCAAAGATCGTAGATTGTGGTGCGTTGGATGCATTTCGCACTGCGCGGTTCATAATCCTGGTCGTATGGAGCGAACACGACTAGCTCTCGCATGTCGTATGCGACCCGTTGTTGTCATCAGCAACCGCCCTGGATGGTTGCGTGAGGTGGTACCCATAATCGGAGGCAACGTATTGTACTAGCCGCTTGTCGAAGAGAACGTGTTTTTCCGAGGATCACGCGCTTGGAGGCTGTTTTGAGGTTAAGACACGAGCTACAGGCGCGTTTTTGCTTTAGCACAATCTCACAATACGATAAGTGGGGTCGCCAAGCTTCTCTCCCACAGATTGCCAACTACTAATAGGTCAATCCGCAATTGACGCAGCATTTCCAGCAAGCCGGATCACGCTCAGCAGACCGGCAAAGCATTTCCGATTTATTTGTAGCGTGACCCACTAGCTTCGCTATAGGGCCGAAACATGATGCGATTGAGTCAAGTTTTTGCGTCGCATATATCTCGTCGGTCTGAGGCGGAGCCTCGTTAGTATTGCAACGAGACTTCAAAGCAAGGAAGCCCCAAGAATCAGCAAAGCTACCCGTACGGCACTGATTGCGCCATTGCGGTTATGCGAATCAAGCTGTCGATGGAACCTCATATTACACCTGCCGCAGTCTCGCATTTGCGAAGTCTCGTTGCAATACATAGGAGCCAGCATTGTTTCCACCTACTATCGATCCTCCGAGTAAGTATGAGCGACAGTACCGAAGTGATCGTCTTTCTACTGATACGGTTCGTACTGAAGGCCAACGAGATCGCGACCGTATTATCTACACCTCTACATTCGCGCGACTTTCTGGGGTTACCCAAGTTGTTTCGCCCTCAGAAGGATTGGTCTGCCACAATCGGCTAACTCATACGGTAAAGGTGGCGCAAGTGGCGCGCCGGTTAGCAGAAAAGATCACCTACATTGCAGAAAGAAATGAGGGGAAAGGGAGGATCATCGCCGAGCTCGGCGGAATAGATCCTGATGTAGCCGAGGCTGCTGCCTTAGCTCATGATTTTGGGCACCCTCCGTTTGGGCACGTAGGTGAAGAGTCTCTTTCCGAGGTACTTGAGGCCGCGAATATTTCCGAAGGGTATGAAGGAAATGCACAAGCTTTCCGCATTGTCACAAAACTAATCGTACGAAGCGAGGTTCATAAAGGTCTCAACCCCACGAAGGCAACTCTAGATGCTCTATTAAAGTATCCTTGGAAGCGCGCCAATGATCGAAATAGCGGGAAGAAATATAGGAAATACGGATACTATGAGAGCGAGGAACCAGAATTCGAATGGGCGCGTAACCATGGCATACGATATTCTGCGGGGCAAAAAAGCTTAGAAGCACAGATTATGGATCTGGCTGATGATATTGCATATTCGGTTCATGATGCGGAAGATTTTGTCCGTGCCGGCCTGATTCCCCTTCACATTTTTGTGCCTAAAGAAGGCGAACCAGATCGTTATACTGCGGATAGTGAGCAAGGAATATTTTTGGAAACAGCAGCGGAGAGGAGACATATTATCAGCGAAGGTCTAATATCTATTGATGCTTACAAAGAAGCCTTCAAAAAGCTGGCCACGTCAATTCCTCTAACGACTTCATACAAAGGAACTCGGAGAGATCGCGCTGGTCTCCATCATTATTGCTCTGGACTTATTAACACGTTCATGGATAATGTGCAGGTCGAAATACCAACGGAAGAAAATGACTACCAGTGCATAGTGATGGATAATGGCAAGGAAAAAGAGATAGACATGCTCAAGGAGTTGACATGGTACTATGTGATAGACAACCCGTCGCTTGCTGCTGTTCAGGAAGGGCAACGTTTTATCATCAAGAAACTATTTGAGGTCTATTTTGATGCTGCTAACGCCCTTCCCAATAATACTAAACGGCTGAAATTGTTTCCTGGAGAATTCCAACAAGATATTCAACAGGCGGATACTCCCGGAAAAAAGGCGCGTGTTGTGGCGGATCTTATTGCATCGATGACTGATCACCAAGCGCGCCAAGTGTATCATAGATTTACTGGGACATCGGATGGGTCTATTCTGGCAGAATATCGCTAAAGACAGGTAGCTCGATGTTGTCTAGAGCACGCTGTTGAATACAGAAAACACGATTGTCTCTGACACTCGCCGTTTTTTCATGTCTTCACGAGCCGTAACAACGATTTGTAGTACGAACTAATGTGGCAGACCTCGCCAACACTTCCGGGCTCTCCTCGCTGTCATTTTGCCCGCTTCCTTGCGCTGCTTTTGGGGCGATTACTTGCACCGTCGTTGATGGTCCAGTAAGGGCGGCGTCAACTATCGTGAACTTCCCTTCACACAGCCCAGACATGGGTGTATCGTTTGGTGCGGGGGGAAGGAAAGGGATCGCTTGATGGGCCAAAGCGAGGCAACAAACACTGACGCGGCGAGTCTTATCGTTCGCCCCAGCTATGACGTGCAACTCCGCGAATTCGAGCGCGGCCTGCTGTCTTTCCTGGCGGAGTGGGAACTGCCGACGGCCAACATATTCGTCCCGCTCGACGAGCGCTTCGCGGTCTTCGGCAACATGGGCGCCGTGATCGTGCGCATCGACACGGAGCACAAACAGCGGTCGATATATATCTCCAAGTTTTTAGCCGCCGCCGCGTCGGGCCTCTTCGACGCCGCCCTCAACTATCTGTGGGATGAGACTATTTTCGAGTTGCGGCGTCGGGTCGCCCAGTACGACCTGTCCTATTTCTTCGACAACGCGGTGCGCAACGAGGACAAGCGCAAGCGGCTCAGCACCGAGGACGACTTGACGAGGATTGAAGACAGTGAGCTGATCCTTGGGGCGAAAGAGATTGGGCTCATCTCCGAGCTCGGGTACAAACACCTCGACTTCATCCGCTACAACCGCAACTGGGCGAGCGCTGCGCATCCAAATCAGAACGAGGTGACGGGCTTGCAACTCGTCACCTGGCTCCAGACCTGTGTGCGAGAGGTGATCAGCCTTCCCCTGTCCGATGTAGCCGTGCGGATCAAGCGCCTGCTCGCCAACGTCAGAGACACGCCCATCTCCGAGATAGACGCGCGGGAGATCGCAACTTTTTTCGTCGGCCTCACGCAGGAGCAGGTGAACACGCTAGCCTCGGGCTTCTTTGGCATGTACACGCGCCTCGACACGCTGCCGCAGACGCGCCAGAACATTCGCCACCTCCTACCCTTGCTGTGGGATCGTGTCGACGAGGCAACGCGCTACGGGTTTGGAACCAAGTATGCCCACTTCGTCGCTGACGGCGACCGGGCCGAGAAGGACCTCGCGCGCGAGGTCCTCCAGACGGCATCCGCCCTATCGTATGTGCCCGATAGCCTGCGCGTCGCCGAGATAGAAACGGCGGTCGATAACCTGCTCTTCGTCCACCGCGAGTTCAATAACTTCCACTCCGAGCCGTCGTTTGCGCGCCAGTTGCAGCGGCTCATTGGGAGCGCCGGGGCCGTCCCACCTCAGGTGCGCACCCCTTACGTGCTCGGACTCGTAGAAGTGTTCTTGACGAACGGGCACGGCGTCACATGGACTGCGGAACCGATCTACCGCGAGCTGCTCGACCAGTTCGACGCGGAGCAGGCGCTCACGGCAATCCTCTCGTTCACGCACACGACGATCGCCAGTCGGCTGCAATTCTCGTTGTGCCAAACAAAGTTCCGCGAGCTGTTAGACGTAATGGCCGTTAAAGTGTCGGCGTCGGCGGTCAAGGAGTTGATCGAGGCCATGCGGGCGTACGACGGCCCGTTGGATCGGATGAGGGAGGATATCCGCATTAAGCGTCCGGTTGAGTACCTGCGAAAGATCCTCGGGCCACAGGCCGTCGGTAGCATGTGAGATGGTCAGTAAGATGGGGGCCGTGGTCAGCACGATGGCCGGGAATCGCGGCGCTCCACCGCCGGTTGTCATCAGCGCGCTCATAGCACTCCCTCAGACGCCAATAATCCTGCTGGTACCACGCTCAGCCGCCCTCGACCCGGCCCGGGTCTACCTGGCGTCCCTGCGTCCCTCAGGCCGGCGCTCGATGGCCGCGCGCTTGCGCATGGTCACAGCCCTGATCGGCACGCCAGTGCCCGAGCTCGTGCGCTGGGAGGCATTGCGCTTCGCCCATGTCGCGGCGCTAGTCGCGCACTTGGCCGCGCCCGCCAATCCGGTTGACGGGGGCGATCCCAGCCTAGGGCTGGCGCCGGCCTCGGTCAACGCGACGCTGGCGGCGCTCCGCGGCGTCGCGACGGCAGCGTGGAACCTTGGCCTGCTTGGCGTCGAGGACCTCGCGCGCATCAAGGCCGTCAAGCCGGTGCGCGGCGAGAGTGTGCCCGCCGGCCGCGCCGTCGCGTCGGGCGAGCTGCGCGCCCTCGTCGATTCCTGCGGACGAGACGCGGGTCTGGTGGCAGGATAAAGACGTGCGGGCCGTCGGGTCGTCCGCGCCTGAGCGCGCCACCGGGGACGGGGCCGACGACGCGGTGGTCGCCACCGCTGCTGGCGTCGCTGACGACGAGCGGGCGGGGTGAGGCCCGCTTTTCTCGCGCGCCGCGGCGCGCCTGTGTAGCGCGTCCCCTCGACGCCGTGCGTGAGAGGCGCAACTGGTCACACAGGACCGGCCCAGGGGCCGGGAGAAAAGGAACGGACGGCAGCGACGGCGGCGACGGCAGCGACGGCGGCGACGGCAGCGACGGCGGCGACGGCAGCGACGGCGGCGACGGCAGCGACGGCAGCGACGGCGGCGACGGCAGCGACGGCAGCGACGGCGGCGACGACACCGTGAGCGAGCAGTCGGCGTGTCCGCGCGTGAGCGGGGGCAGGGAGTGTAGCGATGAGCGAGGAGACGTGGGACCGGGTGCTCGGCGACATCTTCGCGGCGCTGGATCGGGACGCCGCGGCGGAGGGACAGCTCATCGCGCTCACGCCGCTGCTCTCCGATGAGCAGATCCTGCGCGCGTGGGCGTACCTCGCCCACGATGAGGCGAGCCGCTGGCGTGCGCGCGGCGCCCTGGCGCATGAGGCCCTGCAGCGCGTGGTGGCCCGGGCGGAGCGCGACGGCCGGGGGACGGCGGCGGTGCGGCAGCTCGCGGCTGAGTTGGGGATCGAACCGGGGCGGGTCTACCGCCTGGCACAGATCCACGGGGTGATCGAGGGCGGCGCCCTGGACGCCGGCATCGTCGAGGTGCTGCCGGAAATGGTCTGGTACGACGAGGCGCTCGCCGCGCCGGACCCGGCCGCCGCGTTGGGCTACGCCGCCGATCAGGTGACCGCGGGCCGCCCCTACAGCCCCGCGGACTTCCGGCGCGACGTGCGGAAGGTCGCGGCGGCGCGCGGGCAACCAGCGCGGGAGCGGCCGCCGTCCCCGCAGGTGCGCCTCCGTGTCACCCGGCGCGACGGGTCGCACTGGCCGGCGGCGGAGGCCGTGGCGTTCGATCTAGTCGATATCGCGGCGATCGAGGTGGAGACGCCGTGGGGGCGGGCGGCGCTCGCCATTGACGGGCAGGGCCACATCGTCGCCGACATGCAGCAGGAAGGGTAAGGGATGGTGAGAG
>JAABUL010001866.1_pt1 | contig 37492 bp, 62 predicted proteins | sample 5559151 | NCBI WGS metagenome assembly JAABUL01 (sample SAMN10711876, study PRJNA513368) | rock metagenome | isolation source: Antarctica rocks | place: Antarctica: Victoria Land, Pudding Butte sud | reverse complement strand
CTCTTCGTCTCAAAGCATTTGGCGGCATGTTGATGTTTGGCTGAGCTATAATGAACGTGCAGCTAAATTGTCTCCCGGAATGACCCCCATGGTTCTATAGCTGCCGGCAATGGTTCAGCCTGGTTCCAAATGCAGGCCAGCACCCTTGGATGCATCCATTATTGACAGCCACGCGGGCTTTGCAGGTACATCGACACGCGGGCGGAGAATGGCGCGACGCCGCTGCACCTGGCGGCGCTGTCGGGCACACTCGCTTGCGTGCAGCTGCTGCTGGAGGCGGGCGCCTCCATGATGGTATGTATACGAGCTGATGTTGTTGATCATTACCACTCCTAACAAGCTTCCCGGCGGCGTTGTCGGGCACACTGGCCTGCGTGCAGCTGCTGCGGGAGGCCGGCGCCTTCATGATGGTGCGTATCTGGGCTCACAACGTCGAAATATTCCGTCTGCAATATCCCTTGTAAATCTCCTCGTGCACGCTGGTCTACATGCAGTTGCTGCTGCTGCTGCTGGAGGCTGGCGCCTCCATTACTGTGCGTTCCTGGGCAGGCGGAAACAGATTTAGAGTCCTGAAGATTCGTCAGCGTCCTTGTGATGCTCTGTGCGCGCACGCCACCACGATCGGTGCAGAGCCATGTCATACCTGGATGTGCCTGGATTTTGATGTGGTTGGTTGACTCTGCATCGCCGCCAGGAACGGCAATCATTGTTTCAAACGTTCTGCAATGTTTACCAGATTTGATAGAGTCAGCATTCGAGCATCAGAATCCTGGATGGTGGCACAGGTGCGGACCGTGGACCAGCAGCGGGGGCCGCTGCCTGACATCCCAGTGGGCTCCACACCAGTGCACGCCGCCGCCTTCCGCGGCGACCTCGCCATCGTACAGGCCATGCTCCAGGTCCCCAAGCGAAATTGTGTCGCAAAGTCAGCGGTACTGGATCTTCTGGTGGCAAATTTGCGACGGATCGGAGCCCGCCCAGACATCACACTGCGCTGCCGACTGCGGCCGGCGGCTGCACGGACCTGCGGCCAGAGCACAGTCCCTGTTAGGTTAGCATGCATGATCCAACAAACCAGGCTACAAGCAGCGTCAGGAGACGACAAGAGCTTTTGAGATTTCGCGGGCTCGTGGAACCGCAGGCCAACGCAGACGCCCTGGGCCGGTGGAACAACGGCGCGACGCCGCCCGAGGCGCAGCGGCAGTGGGAGAATGACGGGCGCACCGACCTGCGGTCCGTCACCAACGCCATGCGGCAGCTGCCCTACCACATCGCCCGCCAGCGCGGCCACCGGTACGGCCGAAATATCAAACTGTATGTTTAGACAGTATGTCGTGTATGCATGGGCACCCTGAGGTCGTGGCATGGCATGTTTACACTGGCATGTTGCGCATGTGTGGCGGACCTTGCTGATCGAGTGCATGACGGCAGCAACACCAGCAACAGGAAAGAAAGAGACAGAAACAGCACACAAATACCTTAATGCGGCATCGCCTGAGCGGATCCGCTGCCGTCTCCCTCTGCAGACACATCATGCGCATCCTCAATCCCACGGTGGCGATCGACATAGCGCTAGAGGACTGCCGGGAGAATGAAAGCGGGTGCGCACATATCACAGGCCTTGCAATGACAAACCGCAGTCGATGACGCACCTCAATTCGAGATGCGATTCGAGCCGTCAAAATACGCAAAAAAAATGCCATGGCACATGTCAGGCTCACCCCTGTGGCTCTCTGAAGCAAACCCTGCAGTGTCTGGCTCGAGCCATGTGTGCTTTCGGAACCATAAATTGGTTGCGCTTGTCATCCTGTCCCTTTGCCACAGGTACGGACCCCAGAAGCTGTCAACGCTGGCGGCGTACGCGCTGCGGCAGGGCCTGCTAAACTTCCTGAACGGCGTGCAGACCAGGAAGGCGGAAGCAGCAGCAGAAGCGGCCGCGGCAGCGGACGCGCAGGGCGCAGGGGCCACAGCGGCGGATGCGGAATTCGCAGCGGCTGCCGTGCTGGACCCACCGCAGGCGGCAGGCGGCACGGCAGATGGAGCCGCAGGCGGCGTCCAGGCAGATGGCGCCAAGGCGCCAGCCGCAGCGGCGGCGATTTCGGTCAAGGCCAACGCAACACTGTCGGCGGATGGTGCGGGCGGCAGCCCCCAGCACAGCTTCATCATCCCGGCCGTGAGGTCGCCAGTCGCCGGCAGCAGCGCCGTCACGCCCCTGGGACCTACGCCCCTGGGGGGACCCAGCCCTGGCCCCCTAGCCGCGCTGGCAGCAGCTGTATCGGCGGCTTCGCCAACGCTGCGGTCGCGCCGCCGCAGCAGCCGGGGCGCCGGCAGCAGCTGGGACGCCAGCCCTACTGTGGCAGCGGGACTGCTGACTGTCTTTACAGCCCAGGACACAGCAGACCACGGTCAGCACCGGCATGCTTTGGCGTCCACCTCTCCGGCGGGCTTTGCGGGATTTGCACACGGTAGCAGGAGCGGCGATAAGGCTGTCAGTCACGTTTTCTCCCCGACAGCCAGGCTGTCTGCGGCGGCGTGGGCAACCAGTCGCGACCACAAGCGTCCGCCACGAATCCGCCAGCGGCGGTCGTCGCCAGGGCACCTGGAGATCCGCCCGCAATCGGCGCCGGCGGATCATGTGGAGGGCAGCCTTGGCGGCGGCGGCGGCAGGGTCCGCAGCAGCAGCAGCAGCGGCGATGGCGGCGATGTGGGCGGCAGCGTGTGGGGCGGCATGTTATACACTGGCAGTATCAGCGGTGGTGATGGCGGAGGCGGCGGCGGCGGCGGCGGCGGTGAAGGTAATGCAGACAGCCGAGCATTCAGAGGCGGCAACCAGACTGGCGCGCATGCAGCGACGGCGCCGCTGCCGAGGCGGCTGCGGACCGGCAGCGCCGGCCTCACGCTGGAGCGGGCTCTGAGCGGCATCACCGAAGACTCGCAAGCGGCGCACGGGGAGCCGCAGCATGTGGGAGATGCGGACGATGTCCCTGGTGCTGCCGACAGCAGGGGGCACGGCGGGCGCGGCGGGGGCGTGCCAGCGGCGGCGCCCCACAGAAAGTCGCGCAGTCGCGCGATCCTGCGCAGCTTCAGCAACCTGGCCCGCAGGTACGGCCACCACAGCAGCATGCTTTAGTAGCTGTCCCGACCTGCTATTGCAGATATTTCGTTCCAGCTTGCGACTGCGCCAACATGCGAAGGTAAGCGGCGCGCTTCTCCGAGGCAGGGCTGCTGCTGCTAGGGCCCTGCGCTTTGGCAGGCAAAGCGGCTGCTGGCAGAACTAATGCCGCATATGAACGCTGCTATTATTGATCTGGAGCCTCGGGCCATTCACGTGTTCAGGATCGTGCACGCGGAGCCAGAGGCGGTGCTGCTGAACCGCGAGCTCAGCGTGGAGGGTTTTAGCGGCCACGCCGAGCCAGTGGAGTGCGGCATCTGCCTGGACGCCCTGGAAGAAGTCGGAATCAACGGCTGTACCCACAAGCTCTGCGGTGCGCTGTTGATTGCCCAATGATTTTGTAGCGTAGATTTCTGTAGCGCAGAACTTTGAGTCTATTTCATGTTTTGAGCCGGAGAATGCCCTGTGCACCTGCATGCCTCCCGTCACCTCGCACATCACATCGTCCACGTGTCAACAGTAGGAAATGGATTGAATTTAATGTTTGCAAGCTGCAGTGGAGTGCGCCCTCCAGCTCTGCGAGATCCACAAGAAGCCACCGCTCTGCCCCTTCTGCCGCCTGAAGATCCAGGGCTTCCATGTGGCCTCAGCCGATAAGGTGGCGCCATGGCGACACTAACGCGAATCGCCTCACCTGAAGACGACGTGGGCGTCGTGGGCGTCACTCTGTTGAAGGATTTGAAGCAAAATATTCAGTCAGGATCTAGAATGGGTCGCGTGTCATTTTCGCAAATGAAGTACCAAGAACTAGGGTGCAATGAAACCAGCGCCTCTCTGAACCACGATGGCGGCGACGGCATAGCAATGTTGCATGTGGCAAGTTGTGGGCCTGAGGCACAAAACTCACAGGACCCTAGCCTGTACTGTAGTACATCATACAGCTTCACTCAATCACTTACACAGCTACACTTGATCGCTTCCAGCAGGCTCTATATAAATTGCAATGCCATGCAACTAGGACTCTGTGCTTCGCCAATCATTCTCACGGCGGCAAACGGCGGTACTAGGCTCAGTCCTAGCCCAGTATTGAATGAGGCCTATGAGGCCTCAAACACATGTGCAGCTCTTCCACGAGCACTGCAGCACGTTACAGACCTCCCAAATTTTGCGCTCGCAAAGCAGCAAACACGCTCTGCCAGGAGCACTCCACAAATGTTGAGTCCTGCGACTCTCACATCGTTTCCGATGTGATCAGGACCGCCAGTCTCACCGCCACTTCTCGTCAACGCTGGCCACAAGTGGCCTGTCACGCACAAACTGACACACACTGTTCCCAGCTGCCACAGAAATCTTTTCACGAAGTGCTTGGCACGTTCGCACATTCCAGTCTTTCCTCGATAAACTGTCGACCTGGCTGCCACGTCGATGATCCAGCACCAGCTGCCTGTGGCCTTTACAGCATGCAGCTGTGCTTCCGGGGAGCACCGATCGCACAGTCAAATTCCAAAGGCCAGTAGCGCGTGCATACTGTTCCATCAGCGCGACAGCACAGCCAGACGCCCTGCCAGTGCCGTGCCTGTGATCGCAGCCAGGCGCGAGCGGCTGCGGGCCGGCACCCTGCTTCCGCTGCTGCCCAGGCTGCGCCACAAGCCCCAGCGCAACAGGATCATCTTCGTCTCCAATCCTCAGAACCTCGACCCGGATGAGGTACCTTTGATTGGTACATGCCGATGATGCAACATGCCGTGTCACGGCCATGCATGGGTTGCGCAGCGCGACCGCAGCGCTACTTGCTTATTCTCAAACGCGACTTCACTTCTAAGACGACTATGACATTGCTTTGCAAACTTGCCTGCATTGCAACGCATTCTTCATGGCGTGTAGGTTGATGCGCTATGGGACATTTCATTCAGCGGGCAGCCGCTGGAGCCGCGGCGGCTGCGCACGCCCGAGCGCTGGGCAACGGTGCTGCGACACTCGTTCGCTGTGCGTCTTTTGGACATCAGCCTATGCTCTTGGTACCATGCCTGACGCCGGGTTCCGGCTTTCTGGGCATGCCAACGGCAGCCTCAGAGGCGCAGTGGGGTGTGCATCAACTTGCCTCCAGTAGCACCATCAGCACACTCTGGATCCCTCACACATAACGAGACCTGCATGCTGTTAGATCCAAATGCAGGTGCAGGCAGTCTTTGAGGTGACGCATGTGCCAGGACCCATGGCCTCGGCACGAGCGCCCATCGATCAGGAAAATCGCCGACTGATTGGCTTCGCCCGGTGATTGAGGCTTCTCCTCACGCTGCACCACAATCCGTCATTCGCTGCTTGCGGCGTTGGATGTTGGCAGGGCTCACAATGTTGGCCGTCGGGAGGCGAAAGCATTTGATGCAGCCATCACAATGCATTGACATTTGCCGCACAGGGCCATCTCAGACGGCGTCTTTGCAGCGCTGATCTGCGATGTGATGATACATCCAGACTTCCAGGTGAACGCAGTGCATGCTGCCGAGGTTGCAAGTCCCCCCGCCTTCTGTCCATGCCCATCTGGAGGTTCGCGCGCTGATTTTATAATTGCCTAAGTCACAACCAAGCTTGTGTGCGCCGGGCGTCGTCGCCTGCCCAAGTGTGATAGACTCCCAAATGCTCATCCGACAGGGCCGGGGCATAGGGAAGAAGATGATGAATGCGTTGCTGAAGCACACCAAGCGGCGGGGCGCCAGCACCGTGGGCGCGTTCCCGCGCCCGAAACAGGTATTGTGGTTTTTGCAAAAACATCGCCAGGAAAATTTCGAGTTTTGTGTATGTCGCCTCTATTTCATGTCGCCTTGATATTAGGACATGTTGTCTGTTGACTTGGGAGTGGGGACGACTCTCGATGTCTTGCATCGTCTCAGCAAGCCAGACACCCGGGCATGAACTTTTCGCTCTCGCATTGCATGCGCACATTATCTGCTGCACGACTGAGGCTGTCAGTGTCTTGCTTTCGCCAGCCACTGACAGTAGATCGTTGCCACTGTGCCGCAGCGCATGTTCTTCTGGTCTACGGGGTTCAGAGTGACCCGCAAGTACAGGGTGATGCGGTACAAGCGACCGGCAGACGGCGCTGAGGCTCCACTTCCGGCAGCAACAGATAAGGAAGTCGCGGCGGCAAGCGGTGGCAGCACTCTTACCGCCGGGCAGCCGCTGTGATCACCCCACAAATGCACCAAGTGACGTCGCAGTTACAGAGGGGATCCAAGGTGAGTCAAGGCCCGGCCGTACCATACATGTGGCCACACTCTGACACGTCATTTTGAGATGAACATGCCACCGCATACAGGTGGTTGCTGCTGATGAACGGTCTGGCATGCAGATAGCCAGAGGCGCATATGCAGCCGCCCATATGATGAATTTCTGGGACCCATGCATTTCATTGCGCCTGGTAAGAATAAGAGGGCCAAGCCTGCAGTACATTGTGCCTGGTCCAATTGTCCTGGTCCAAGGGCCACCCAGTACTAAAACCCGGCAATGCTGACCTTGTCCAGACGTGGTCCAATAAATATCGAGGATAGATGAATTTTGTGGCGCAGGGAATGGCTACTGAGCCGCCGGGGACAAGTCCAGGAGTGTGGAGCTGAGTTGTGATGCGGGATTGGCCTGGAATGCCACATGCCAGGTCCAGTGAGGCAAGTCTCACAGTTCTCACGAATCTCCGCAGCTTTCATGACATGCCAGAGCAGTCGATATCTGCCGCACTTCATCACCGTGCAATGCACAATAGCAAGATTGATTCATTGTGTTCATCGTCGGGCCCTCCACCGTTCACAACATCGCGCCTGGCACAACATGCTCTGCGATGTTCGATTCTGCCTGCGACGCTGTGACATCTATTGGTGCAGCGCCGCACAACACCACCACCAACCCACCCGAGCTGTTCTTCCAGACATACCACCGAGGTTGTACCAACGGGATTTTGATTGTAATGCACTGTAGGTTTACTTTGCCTTTGGATGCACGGTTTTTGCCATCACTCCAACGGTCTCCGCTACGAGTGTGCCTCAGAACTCATTGGTGCCCTTTAAGCAAGTGCAGATGATGCCGCGCATGCTGTACTTCCCACTCAACCCCACCGCTCTCTCTGCCCTCGCACTTTCAGCTGCAAGAGATCAGCAGCATAAAACGACTAGGCAGCCACGTTCTCTGCCTCACTCCAGCCACGTCCGCACTCGTCGCCAAACGTTCGTAGGGACCAATGGCTCCCTGCTGCAGCCGCTCGCCCCCGTCAGCTTGGGAAAGACCCAGTTGGGAGCACCAGATTTTTCCAATGCCATCATCGTGCTGGCACAGCGCCATGCCGTCGCCAATCGGCATGATGCTGAGCGTCACTCTCTATGTTTCAAATTGTATGCGCCAAACTTCCAACGGCGTCACCGCCGCCGGCACAGCGCCATGCCATCGCCGATTGGCACGATGCTGAGCGTCACGCGCTCGTCCGCCAGCAGCTTGGCGTTGAACTCCCGCAGCGCCACCACCTTCTTGTCCTTGTCCTGCAGGTTGAGTTTTGATAAGTGTTCAGTTGTCATAATTGTCCGCCAGCAGCTTGGCGTTGAACTCCTGCAGCGCCATCACCTTCTTGTCCGAGTCCTGCAGGGGACATTAACAAGCTCTTTCGCGGCAGGCTCCACGGCAGTCTGTCCCCATGAACATGGCACACGAGGTGGGGGCTTCAGCCTTGCCATGACGTTGCAGGGGCAGTTCGCGTTTCACGATTCCCTGCTCAGGGCACAAACACTGGCATTGTGCAATACACACCTCTGGGTCCGCGACGCGGCCGCGGAAGAGGACATTGTCGACGGCGATGACGCCGCCCGGCCGCACCAGCCGCAGCAGCTGCTCATAGTAGCCGTCCGTCGCCCGCTTGTCTGCGTCTATGGGGCACAACCAAAACGCATTGTTGCAGCATTGTTGTGGTCGTGTCCAGCCAGGAGTGAGGAGGGCTTCATCCAGTAGGGCGATGGCATGATGCGTGATTGTGGTCGGATCAGACACGCAGAGGATCAGACACGCAGGAGCTGCTTCCAAGACACCCAAAGCTGCATGCCAAAGCGCACCGATGAACGCAAAGTCGAAGGCGTCTGTTTCCCCATCCGACAGCAGCTGCTCCAGGGTGTCTGCGGCCAGCCCTAGCCGCGCGTCAACCTGCGGCACAAAAATGCCATGATTGCGGGTTGTTGATCATGTAGATATCGTGCAGCAGCGAGTCGCAAGCTGGTGGCACCAAAACTGCAGCGTCACCCTCGACAGCGAACCTTGTGTGCCACGCCGGCCTGCTGCCAGTATTTTCGAGCGATGTCCATCGCCCGGGCATCCCGATCGCACGCCACCAGCTGGCCGTCCTCTGGCAGCGCCTGTCCTGCCACGGGCAGGGGGCTGCTGCTTTGGTCAAGTTTGAAGCGGCGCAGATGGACACAGAAGCGGGAGTGTTGTGTGAATCAGCAGCACCACACGTGAAGGCGTTGAAAAACTGCAAAATGCGTGCAACACGAATGCATTGATCAGGCATTCCCTCGCCCTCTGTGCGCGAGACCGCGCACCGCGATGCAGCCGCATGGCACAGACGTGCTAGCACACCACACGCTGGTGTGGCCACAGCGCAATCCCCTCCTAATTATGTCAAACACCAAAGGTTTTGCAGTGACACTGCCGGCGCTGACGGCTCACCATGGCGATGACAGTGGAGGAGTAGCCGGTGAAGACGCCGACCTCTATTGCACGCCGCACGCCGAGGCTCTGAACCAAAAACGCCATGAACTGGCCCTGCTCGGGCGACACCAGCATGCGCGCGCCGATGGGGATGGCCGCCTCTGTCTCCCGCCTTAGGTCATCCAAAACCTGCAGACCCAGGGTGTTCTGCACCTGATCAGCCCCGGCAAACAGAGCAGGCGGCATCTGCGGGGGCGAGAAACGGATGATTCCTCCGCCCCGACCAGTGGAACCGAATCCCACTTCGTGAGCAGATTGACACGCTCTCATGCGAGAAGAGCCACTGGTCTGCGACATTCCACTACATCCTACCTGAGGCTCCCGGGTGTGCTGTAGCAGATATGAGTGCAGCCGCTCGTCCATCTGCTTTGAGATGGGCTGCTTTTTCGGGTGCTGCGACGAAGCGGCGGCACCCGGCTGCGCGGCGGAAGCATGACATCTGGGCCTGGTGCAGTTCGCAGGAATGTGGTCAGCAGCTTGCGTATGTCTGGAAATCGAAGACAATGCAATGACTCGTCGCTTCTTGCCATTTCATTCGATCGTGCCAGCACCGTGGGCGCCACGCCACCCCGGCAGCGGTGCAGCGCTCACCTGGTCGGCAAGCCGGATCTGAGACCACGTGTGCGAGGCACTGCCGTACGTTGTATCATGGTCTGTGCGGCATGACCCGACGCACATAGCCGTCCGATCATGCCGCTACATACTGGTGTTTAGCTGCCGAATTCCAAGATCACCAAAGCGGCAGATGCGGTTAGGGGGATCTGACGAGGCGGATGCAGTGGCTCAACCGCTGCACACTTGAATTCGCATGCGTTGCAAGTTCAGTGCGAGCAGCGAGCAGTTCAGCTGCGACGAAGATTAGAGATGCATGCGCGAAACGAGATGCGCGGGTATTCGTGCAGTGTTGAGGTAGCTGGGATTCGTTCCCTTTGTCTGTGTCGCAACTCGCTTCTCACGTCAGCAAACAAGCGATTGTACGCGACCAGATAGCTTGGCGATTCGCTGCAGCTTTCACGGCTGCCGCGAGCCCGTCAAACATTTTGCCATTACTCACTGACAATCCGAGTCTGCGTAGGAGGCAGCGTTCGCTAGGCGAGCGGCTGTTTCCGACAATTGAATAGCTGAAGTCTGTAGCAATGGCTATGATGCCTGCCGTATTGACTTCCTCGCCGTCCCACGGCTCTCACACGCTTGGGCAGATGCGAACCAGCCAGCACTGCTGCTGCAACGCGCAGCCGCACCATGCGCCGGCATCCGCTTGCAGAAGGCTGCAGCAGCCAGCCCAGCGGTCCCTCGGCGCGACGGTCCCGCGACATAGGAGCATCATCTGTGCACCAGCCCTCCAGCCTGGCGTGTCCACGCAGCCCAGCCAGAGAGCACACCAGCCCATGCCCGACTGCTGGCCGGGCTGCAGCAGGGCCTCCTGGATCGAGAGGCCACAGCTGAGCACAGCGGGCGCCGGCGCCAGCGGGACCATGGTGTCGGCGGCGGCGCTCGCAGAACCGCCTGCCGACGCGGCGGTTGCGGGGCAGGACGCAGACGACTCGTCTGACTCCCTGGTCGGCAGGGTAGGATCCTCACAGGCGCCAATTGCATGCGCTTTGATGCCTGCGTCGCCTGGCACTGCTGTCCGGCGTGCGCCGGCGCTGTATGGTGCCGACATGCATCGGGTCTCAGGCAGTTGAGAGCTCGCCGTCGACTTGGCGAACAATTACAGACACGCCTTGGACACAAAGCCTTCTTCTGCTTGCAACCTCTTGACTAACATATAGACACCTTAATCATGTCATTCTTCCCGTAGATACATGCGCCAGAGGAGCTGATTGACGAACTGGGCCTCCATGGCTCAAACCTCGTGGTGCTCATGTGCAAGGCGCGCTCCTGCCGGCCCTGCAAGGTGCGCCATCCCTGTGCTTACGTATAATCCGTCGGATAATTCGAAGCCAGCGCTCCGCCTAACGCCTTTCATCCGCACATTCTCCATGTCTTCCGCAGCCACGCTGCCTTTTGCAACGGCTTCGCCGCATTGACGACGTTCAGATGCGAGGCTTCTGCTTTTGGCAGCTAAATATACACCTGTGTACGGAGTTTTCGATCCAATGGTGTGCTCCAACCTGCAGATGTTCACCCGCAAGTTCCACAGGCTGGCGGAGGCCTATCCGGACGTCACCTTCCTGGAGGTCTACGGCGATGAAACCAAGGACCTGCGGGTGCGCATCTTGGGGCACACCGTACCTGATTCAGTCGTGTTCTGCAGTCCATTGGGCGCATGGAGCATGTGCCCAGCGTCACGTTTTTGGACTGGAAAAGTAACGGTTATGCTCCTACTGTCGGTCAAACTCAGTGGCCCTGCGTCCTCCTTGCAGAAGCTGATGATCTCCATGGAGATCCGGGTGACGCCCAACTTCAGGTTGTACCGCAACGGCGAGCTGGTGCGCTCTTGGCCGCTGCTGCAAGCTCAGCAATGCACATTCGCTGTGCGACGCACCCTGGCTGGAGCTGAGCCCAAAATGTCTTTCGAAAGCTTTTCGCAAAAGTCTCGATCTCATCGTGTCCTTTCATGTTGAAGTCTTGTCCATCGCAGGTGTACCAGCTTTCAGGGGTTAATGAGGTGCGTCTGCGTGTCCACCCATTTCTCGTAGATTGCTTGGCCAGCCTGCAGCGTGGGGTCTACCCTGCCTTTGCATTGAGGACACGCACATCCACCACAACGCGATATCGAGCCACAGCAACACGAATTGCTCCATCTGCAGACCAACCTGCGCAATGCGGTGGAGGAGCACTAGTGCGCAGTGGAGGTACTGGAGGTGCAACCGGTGCGTAGAGGGGCGGGTGAGAACCAGCACTGCGAGGATGATGCGTCATGGGTGAAATCAGCGGGACAGTCCCCAAACTGCGCCCGGCACTTGGGGCCGGATGCAACTTTGGCAAGTGCCGTCAAGACCACATAGCGGGGAGCTAGTTGCAGACAGATGATAGATACAAGCCACAGGCGCACACAAAGATTGTACATTTTTGACAGGGGAGCAGCAGTCATTGAGAAGACTGTGCAATCTTGTCCTCCTTGCCGTTGATTGTATACCTACTTGGGGAGACAAGGTCGACGTCCTCTTTGCCGCCGGCCCAATGCATGTTGTGGAAATCTGACAGAAAGGTTGCTGGAAGATGCGGGGTGCTTGTATTGTGAGGTGGGTGCCATCTTGCAAGGTACGCAGCATGATCATCATTTTCTTATCAAATCAATGCGGCGCAGAAATTCAAAACCAAAACACAGCAAATCCGCCAGTCAAATTTGCAGCCGGCCACAATGGGACCTGCACACACAAGCGCACTGTTTCAGTGGGCCGCAGTATTGCCTCGACAGCATGTGGACACAGGCCGATGCGTCTAGGGGACAGCAACCGGAAAGGGCCCACACACATCTGCAAGTGCGCACCTGCGGGCTGCGGCGCCCACTGCAGGAAGGGATAACTGCACACACACCCGCCTGCGCGACACGGCCGCATGCGCCCTTCGGCCAGCGGCATCATTGACTAAAGTCCGGCAGCGTCAGGCCGACGCTGCGTGCTGAATCGGTCAGCTTCTGCCGCTGCCGCTTCTGGCGGTCGACGCCGATGTTGTGCGAGAAAAGCAGCTCCTGCAGAAAGCGCCAACACATAGGCTCATGATCATCATGTGCACGCCGCAGCGGCTTCGGCAGATGCACCCACCACATGACGCAGATGCTGCTGCTCGTTTTGCTCGTTTTTATACCCACAAGCATTCGCCTACTGGAAGAACCATTCGGGCGACCAGTCGGTGTGAGCAGCCGCACACCTTGTGCTCCCGGACGCTGTTCAGGTGGAAGGCGACGTCGTGGGCCTCTTGAGTCAGACGCGCCGCCCTTGTAGCATCCGTCTCCCCCGCGTGCCGCCTGAACTCCTCGAACACCGCCTGCCTCCACACGGTGTTGCCCGTCTGCGAGGTGAGGTTCGCGTTCACGGCGCGCACGAGGTGTCGCAGCGCTGCGCGGGCCTCTGCCATTTCGGGCGCCAAGGTGGCGCGGCGGCGCGGCCCTGCCGCGGCTGGTGGCTGTACCAGCTGAGCCGCTGCCACGCTTTAGCTGCAGCTCGGCACGGCAGTCGGCAATCGAATGCACAGATCTGGATGTCCAATCAGCTGGATGAGTTTGGCTTGTGGGACGGCAACGCCTGCGGCGAGTGTGCAAAGCCCCCCGCCGGCGGCTCACAGACTTGCAGGTGCCGATGGACAGCAGCCGGTATTCAGTATGAGATGTGAAGATGGCACTGTTTACTGGCTGCAGATTCTGATTGACAGAGCTGCGAGCAACACAATGGCTCTCGGCCCCTCGTGCACGCCCATCAAACCCTGCATTCGCCCAGGTGGTTGCTTCACAGCTCCCCACGGCCATTTTCCCTCACAGCGCATTTGCCATTGCTGCTGAAATCAATCGCGATCCACACGCAGCTGTAGCATCAGCAGTCACAGGAAAATGGGCGCGGAGCAGAGCACGCAGCGTGGTGAAGATGAGCAGGATGGCCTGCCCAGCGCTCTGGTTATAGTCGGTCCGTCGGGCGTCGGGAAGGGCACCCTGATCCACAAGCTCATGTCCGGGTCCGACAGCTACGGATTCTCATGCAGTCACACAACGCGCAAGCCCCGGGAGGGCGAGAAGGTGCCGATCTGAAAATGTTTGCACCTTGATCAAGTACAAAATACGCAAGCATGACGTTTGACGGTCGACCGTGTGTCATTGAATACCTACACAAGTTGCATCCCGAACAATCTGGCTGTCGCAGTTGCCTTGTTGTGCGAAAAAGCTATGCAACCTACATGCGGTTGTCGCCACAGCCGCATGCAAAACCGAACGCTTGTTTCAGGCGCCCATGCCGTCCTGCGATACCTGCAGAGGTCATCTGTATATGCTGTCTATTTGTGTTCCAGCAAAGGTTCCAGCAACAAAATATAGGGTGTGGCAGGCTGCTGTGACACGCAGCTGCATGCTGCCCACTGATGGCCAGCACTGGCTCAACTGCAGAACGGCGTCCACTACTGGTTCACGGACAAGGAAACCATGCAAGCGGAGATCAACGACGGCCAATTCCTGGAGTTCGCGCACGTGCACGACAACATATATGGCACCTCCATCCGGGCAGTGCGAGATGTCGCGGCGCAGGGCAAGTGCTGCATCCTGGACATCGACGTTCAGGGTGCCCGCCAGGTAATCCATTGTCGCCATCGCTGTCTGTGTAATCATTTTGGCTATTATCATAGTGCTGCATCCTGGACATCGACGTCCAGGACACCCGCCAGGTCAGTCGTCAGTTATGCTGGAGGCAGAAAAACAGTATTGTGTGCTTGGCTGGCTACTACAAGCAAGCAGGGATCCATACCGCAAGAAATGCTGTAACGCCATCAGCACCCTGTCGCATGACCTTGCGCATGCGCAATGTCGTGTCGAAGCTCAGGCTGCGATGCAGGGCTCACGCAGTTCGTGGTGCACAAGCGTTTACGGCGCCCCACTTGCAGGTGCGGCGGGCGGGCCTGAACGCGATCTTCGTGTTTGTGGCACCACCTTCTATCGAGGAGCTGGAAAAGCGGCTGCGCGGCCGCGGCACCGAGAGCGAGGAGCAGATCCAGCGGCGGCTGAGCAACGCTAAGGAGGAGATCGCCAGGTGAGTCGGGCAGCGTAGGTGGACGGCACCAACTGCCATCATGTGCAGTGGCAGGCGCACAGCGGAGGGCGCGCCGGAAAGCTGCTGTGCTACAGGCGCACGCTCTGCAAGTCCTAAGTGATGCGACACCCAGTGCAAGTGGCCGCCGTCGCTCGCGTTGCACGCAGCCTGCAGCGTTGAGCAGCGGCTTGACTGACGTCACAAGCGGCAATCAAGGCAAACACACGCTCCGCCAACAGGCATAAATTTCATCACATCGCAGCATCGAGGAAGAAGTCGCTGTACGACCAGTAATCTACGACGACAGCTTGCAGCGTCAGTTAAGACCGCCAAACTTGCCAAAACTCTTGGCGTTGCCAAACTGCCCGATGTCACTGCACCCGCAGCATCGAGGAGAGGCGCTGTACAATTACGTCAGCTACAACGACAGTGTGCAGACATTCCAAACTCATCAACACTTGCCAACATAACCTCAATTCATTGCGTCGCAGCATCGAGGAGAAGTCGCTGTACGACCATGTCATCTACAATGACCGCGTGGACCAGGCCTTTGCGCAGCTCAGCCAGGTCGCGAAGCGGGCGCTCGCGGGCGAGACGGGCTCTGCGCCGCTCGCTGACGAGCCTGCCGGGCCGCAGCAGGTGCACGTAAAGTCGGGTGGTGATATGAGTGTGCAGCATAGTGATGGCAGGAGACCGAACACGAGCTGTACGCTTGCTAGCCGATCTGCCAAGCATGCAAAAAGCAACACACGCCCCTAAACCCGTTGACCGCTGCCGGATGGAGCAGCTGGGCTGTAATCAACGCCTGACATTGTAGCCTTGGCTGCTGCAGCTACAAACAGAGATCGAGCCGCAGCCGCCGGCGCCATCCAGCGAGCCGGCGGCCGCGGAGTCGGCCTCCCCTGCCGCTGAGGTGCCGCCGCGACAGCAGAAGGAGGAGCAGCGGCAGGAGCAACAGCGCCGGCACGCGGCGGTGTCGCCGGCCATTGGCGGCGGCGGCGGCGCTGCCGCCGCGCCGTCGCCCGGGCAGCAGGCGTCATCGGCGGCCGCCGGCCTGGAGCGCTGGAAGGGCAAGGTGGCGCTCGTGACAGGTGCTGAACCCTAAATCCTAGACCACCAGCGCCTGTCTGGCTGTACATTTGTGTGCTGTTGCACTGCGGGCACCCTCTCAGGTACATCACCCAATGTCAGGTCCTGCGTTCTGTGTGTGCCTCTGACATCACGGGGCAGAGGGGAACGCACTGGGCATGCTGCTGAGCTTGCTCTCGAGCAGATCATGTCACGTCCCGCACAGATAGATAGAATAATCCAATGCCTGCCTGTCACCTTGCCTTAAGGCGCGTCCATGGGCATCAGCTGGGCGGTATGCGGGGTGCTTGCACTTGTGTCCAGCACGGTTTAAATTCTATATCCAAACCCTGTGGCTGCCGCCGTGCCTGCAGGCGCATCCGCGGGCATCGGCTGGGCGGTGTGCGAGGTGCTGGCGGCGGCGGGCATCCGGGTGGTGGCGGTGGCGCGGCGGCGGGAGCGGCTGGAAGCGCTGCAGCAGACGCTGGTGTCGCAGGGTGTCCCCATCGCCGACTTCCTGCCCATCGTCTGCGACATCACGAAGGCGAGCTGTGTTGTGATGTCCGATTTGATTGATGTCCGAACTTTGAACAGGAGGCGGAGGTGGTGGCACTGCCGCGCATCATAGTCAAGCGGTGGCCGGATGCCTGCTGGATCATGTTGTGCCCCAGAGTCCCATGGCAGCAAGGTCTTGAATCCCTAAACCCTGAACGCTGCAGGCGGCGGAGGTGATGGCGCTGCCGCGCATCATAGTGAAGCGGTGGCCGGGCGTGAACGTGCTGGTCAACAACGCAGGTCACGGATTTCTTGTAACACATCATGTATGCGACTGTTGCTCCATTTCTGAAACAGGAGGCGGAGGTGGTGGCGCTGCCGCGCATCATAGTCAAGCGGTGGCCAGGCGCAGGCGTGGACGTGCTGGTCAACAACGCGGGGATGGGGCGCAACAACGCGTCGCTGTGGGACGGTTCCACCGCCAGCTGGGTGGAGATGATTAGCACCAACGTGCTCGGCGTGTGCATGTGCACCCGGGAGGCCATCCAGGTGTGTGTTGTTTCCCTTTGCCTTCATTTGGGAATGGTCCGATGAGTAGAAACGTGTACTCCAGCGAGTGATCTTTACCAACGTGCTGGGGGTCTGTGTGCACCAGGGGGGCCATTCAGCTGTGTTGTGGACTGCTGGTTTGTCTGTTTCCTGGCACCGTGATCGATGCCATGACTTTGCCAAAAGTGCAGCCTGGGCGGCTTCTGTATGTGCCATAGTTTTACAAACGATTGTGCGCAAGAGGTAAAGTGAAGATACGGACACTCGTGCCGGTTTGACTGTAGTGTTGGCATCTTCTGTCACCTCCATGATTGCGCGCTGAACCATGTATGTCATACAAACCTCGTTCGTTGCAGGACATGGAGCGGCGTGGCATTTTCGGCCACATCATTAACATCAGCTCCATGAGCGGGCATCGCGTGCCGGACGGCGCCAGCGGCGGCGCCTTCTACTCCGCCACCAAGTTTGCGCTGCGCGCCCTGACGGAGGGCCTGCGCCAGGAGGTGGGCTTGGTTTCCTCCCCTTACGTTTCTCCCTCTGGACATCGTGTTTCTCTGTCGGAATCCCCTGCTTCGGCGGCGGAGGCGCCTTCTACTCCGCCACCAAGGGTGCGCTGTGCCCCCTGACCGAGGGCCTGCGCCAGGAGTTGTCCACGCTTCCCCCTTGAATTTCGCTCGAATTCACCTGCTGCGGCCGCGGCGCCTTCTACCGGCACTGCTCCACACTCTCATGGACGAACTGCGCGTCTCTGTTCTCTAGCTGCCACACGATACAGGTTGGCCTGTCACTGGATGCACACCTCGCAGAGTTCGGCAGAACGTACGGCGCATTACAGCCTGTGACCAACAATCACGCATGCGCGCAGGCGCGGGTGGACTTGCGGGTGACCAGCGTTTCGCCGGACAAAGCACATAGCGCTCGTTCTGGCTTGGCAATAAGAAGAATTGTGTGATAGCTCTGAGCGTCCCATCATGACTCCGAATGTACTACAATGCAGGCGCGGGCGTGCAAGGTGGACCTGCAGCCAACCAGCATCTCGCCTGGCAAGGATTACAGCGCACATCCTGGCCTGGAAATTAACGTAATGGTTCTGTGTTCGATTCTCAAGTCCTTTTGCAATGCAGGCGCGAGCGCGCAAGGTGGACCTGCGGGTGACCAGCATCTCGCCGGGGATCGTGGAGACGGAGTTCTACCAGACCAGCCGCTTCGGCGACGAGGAGGGCGCCCGGAAATTCTACGGCCAAATGAAGAGCCTACAGGTGCGGCTGCTTTGCAGCATGTTGAGCGCTGAGCGTTTTGCACAATGTCGCTGCGGCCGCACCACTCACGGTGCAACATGCATGGGAACGGGCGGCAAGCATGTGTCTTCTTGGCGTGGCCGCTTGCTCGTGTTGCCGTAAGATGGTTCGCGACATTAGAATGAAACATGTTTAACCAAATGACATGCAGGGTGAGGATATCGCGCAGGCGGTGGTGTGGGCGCTGTCGGCACCCGATCACATGGAGGTGCGTGCTGGTTTGTGTGTCGACAGTCGAATCGTGCTGGAGACTCTTGTCAGAGGGCTCCGCTGCTTGTGCGAAACACATGGAATTTTGACACTCTGTAACTGGTGGCCCAGGTGCACGACATGCTCATCCGCCCCACGCAACAAGCCAAATGAGGGGCGGCAAGCGTTGCGGCACGGCGCTCGCGGCTCGGCAAATTGGTCTCTGGCACAGCGCGGCGGGGAGCTTAGCGGCAAGTCAGACGGCTGCGGTTGCGCCCGTGTGCTACGACGCTCGGTGTGCGGTGGCGTAGCTTCAGCAAGGGGCCACCAATTATCAGATGCATTTGGTGTTGTCAATGGGGGCTGAGTCACCATGACCTCTTGAGAAGCTGGCGATAGCCATAGCTCATCTGAACTTCACCGCAAAAATCACGCGTCGAAGCAGCACATATCAGCTCTTGGATTCGACGAACACACCACTGCGTTTCTTCTTTCAGCCAGCCAGCGTTGTGATCCGTCGCGCTAGCTGCCACTTCACGCCGTGCACCGGTCTGACGAGATCCTTTCTGAAAACGTGCACAGTGGTCAGTGACTCCAGGGCACAACAGCGAGCGCAGTCGCAGTGCCGCTTGAGACCCTGTGCTGCTGTCGTACGACCAGTTAGGGGAGCTGCACAGCGGGGACAAACGGCGATACGTGGGTCGAGGCAAGTGCACGATATGGATGCAGCGGAGCGATCTGAGCCGCCAGCGCCGCAGCCTGCCGCTGAACCAGCAGCCCAGAATGCTTCAGAGGCCACCACGGCGTTGCGGCGCGAGGAGGCGCAGAATCTGAACGCTGGCCTGGCAAGGGATTTGCAGAATCGTGCTGCCTCCCAGTCTGCAGCGCCAGCGCCGGGAGTCTTGGCCGGCAAAGAGGAGTATGCCACCAGCAACGCACCACAGCGCGGCTGGTGAGCACGCACGTGTGTTGTGGAACGTGGCCGCTGCCACTTCACCGTAGCGCACAAGTTGCACATGCATGCTTGGAGTGCCATGAGGTGCCGCGAGTACGCAAAACTGCGTGCTCCATCAGCACCTGCGTTGAAAAGGCTGGACCATTTGCACCAGGTCGATGCCAGCGCTGTCCTGCAAGTCTGCGGTGGAGCACCAACGGCGAAACTCGGCACTGTCCGGCACCTTCAGCATGATGTCCGGCCTCCACAGCCCCCGGCACACCAACATCCTGGAGGTGAGCTGCTTTCATCCAGTGACTGGCAGCGCTGAAGGACAACATGTGGCTAACGCAATTGTGGAGCAATGCCCGCTTTCATGGTGACAGCGTTCCTGATGGTCGAGTGTGTCCGGAGGGCGCAAGAGGCTGGAGACGCCGGATACGCTACAAGCTCATGTGCTGCAGGAGGATGTGGAGATGGAGACGCTACAGGTGGAGCGAGGCGAGTTGGCGCAGCGCGTCACGGACCACCTGAAGTCAGAGGAGGTGAATAAAGCAACAAACAAGGCTGTCTGTGTGTGTGGCCCTGCGTGCTGTCTGATTATGCATTGTTCTGATCCATTGTGTGCCTGCGCTGTCTCGATCCGCCTGCCGCTCTGCATCCTGTGTCTGCGAGGGGAGAGCTGCCTATCCTGCCACGTCAGTCTTATAGACTGCTCGCTGCTCCAGCGCAGGTGCCGGTAGTCTCGGGCCTCAACCTGCGGGATGTGGCGGGCACCTCCCCTGAGACCATTTGCAACGGCATGGTCTTCCGCTCGTCCCAAATCTTCAAGTGCGGACCAGTCTTGTTTCGCTCCTCAACCCCGCAACCCTGACTTGCATACGACAAAGGGTGGCTCAGAGTTGATTATGTCACGATTGTCGGGTGCCGGAGGGGGCTGTCAACTATGCACAGCCTGCCGATTGCTGCGGGTGCCGGGATGGGCAATCGGCGCTGTCCCGGCAGCCCCACTCCAATCACATGCTTGCATGTGTGCATTCCTCGTCTGGCAGAGCTCCGGAGCCTGGAGTCCTGTGTGCACGGTGCTCCCCTTCACAAGCTTCCGCCCGCCGTCCGGCTGAGCTCTTATTTGCACATGTCTGGACTTGATGGTTCATCTTTGGTTCCATGTATGCGCGCAGCCAGAACGAGGTGCTGGACCTGCACATATCCTCGGCGCTGGACCTGCGGGAGCAGCCGCACGCCTGCCGCAAGGCGATGGGGCACTCGGTGGTCACCGGCGTTGCCGTCGCGCCCCTAGAGCTGCTGCCGGCGAGTCATCTGTTGCTGCTGGCTAGATTGGTTGAGCACTGGACGTACTTTTGAGATATGGTCAAGCATGAGCAGGTCCTGACATGCCGGCAGTGCCTGGGACGCCGCAGACTCTTGTGCTTTCGAGAACCAAGCAATCAAGTCAGACCTAAAGAAGCTGTCACCGCCGCGACTGCCTATCCAGCGTTTCATGCTGTGCGCGCATCGCTAGGACAGAGAGTCATATGGCTATGGCCACCTGCCTCGCCGACGTGCTTCTGCACATGCTCCTTTGCACGTCTTTCGTCCCACTTGCCCCCAGCCTCCACATCATTCGTGCCGTTGGTGCCTTGCAGGATCGACTGAAGCTGCACGTGCACCGCAGCCTGCCGATAGCGTGCCCGCTGTGCTCCGGCACCGACCACTCCCGCAGCGGCTGCCCCAATCTGTACCGCGCCAGTCTGCAGGTCTTCCACGGTGCGTCCCTGTGCAATGTCTGAATCCGAAAAGCTCGTTGCATATCTTCAGACCCTGAATCACTCCCGCAGCGGCTGGCTCAACCTGCACCGGGCCAGCCTGCAGGTCTTTCGTACGCTCCAGCCCGCTGCGCCTGCCGCATATTCTTCAGACTGCCCTGTCTGTTCCTTCAGACCGTCCTACCTGTCCACAGAGGCTTGCAGATGGTGCAGACTGCCATTCACGAGTCTACAACCACAAGGCCATGGCTGTGCTCGAGCCACCTGCCCGGCACCTCGGGTGCGATGGCAACCCAAACAGGTGTCTTGGACCCTGATGCTTGATTCAATAAGTCTGAACGTAGTTCCGGATTCCTGTCCCCCGCAGTGGACATGCTGCCCAGCCGCGTGAAGCTGCAGATCTTCGTGGACATGCCATGGCGCATCCGGCTGCGCACGATTGCGGCGCCGCTCACGGGCAGGAGCCCGCAGGAGGTCATGACGCCGGCTGTGGCGGACCCTTCAAAGCTGGGCTACCTCAAGCTGTACAAGATGATGCTCGACATGGTGAGAAATCGCTGAAGAGAGCCTGTTTCTGGTTGACAATACATGTGCAAATCGATCCATCGTGGCGAACCCCTCTAAGCTGGTCAACTCAAGCTGTCCAAGATGATATTTGTCAGGGTGCTTCCTGCCGTCGGCGTGTGCGCTCCAGAACACGACACCTGTGCTGTAGGCCCGAGCGCCTGAGGATATGACACAATGCGCATGTGGCGTTCTTGCAACGAATAGAAGCTGTTTCACATGCGCAGCAAACATGCTCCTGCAACTGATGTCTAGGTTCAATGCTAAACCTTGTGTGGTTCGCCCTCCTGCAGTCGATGCGGCAGATCGCCAAGGCGCTGCGGGTGTTTGCGTACGCGGAGAACTTCCCCGTCATCGTCCACTGCATCCATGGTGCACTCTTGCGTCATACTGCAAACAACAATCACCTGCGCAGGCAGGCTCACCGCCGCCTCGGCTGTTGCATTCGGATGCGACGCAGCCCCGCGCCTGCACACAGAGCCGCTGGCTTGTCGGCACACAGCTCTGCACGAGACGAGAACCCCGCCATCCGTGCCTCAGATGCAGTGTCCGAACCTCCACAACATTTGCATGCGCAGGCAAGGACCGCACGGGGCTGATCATCGCGCTGCTGCTGCTGACGCTGGGCGTGTCCGAGGAGATCGTTGTGCTCGACTATGCCAAGTCGGAGGTGGAGCTCAAGGTGCGATCATGTTGGCGGAGTCTACACTTTGCGTGCGTCATTTTCAAGGGCAACAATTCGCCAGTGTCGTCATTGAGCTTGCCCAAGGACAATTCCAGCCTGGCTCTGGTGCTGCTGAGGATCTGGTGCCGTCTTGCGCCTGCAGCAGACGATTGTCACTCGCAGTTTGCCATCTGTGCGCCGCGCTCCCGGCGGGACAAGGGCGCGACAGAGGCCCCTTCTGCCTGCTGTTCTCTGATATCGTCATCTGAGCATCACGCCACGGCGCCACAATCCAGGCGGCACAAAGGCGCGGTGAAGGGACGACTGGCTGCTTTGGCCAGTTACTCTGCTCTCCAAGCATATCTCGTACTACTACATTTCGACCTGTTGTGCCGCAGTCGGTGCGGGACAAGGGCGCGGTGAAGGGACGACTGGCTGTCTTCTGCCACTTTTCCTCTATAATTCCAGTACTATCATACAGCCAAGCTCAACCTTGATCTGTTGCCGCAGCCGGGGCGGGGCAAGGGCGCGGTGAAGGGGCACCTGGACGACTGGCTGTCTGCCCTTTCCCTTCCCGTCTGTACTCCACAACAGAGATCACTGTATCGTCATCCCCAAGCAGTCGCTCATGCGCCGCAGTCGGGGCGGGACAAGGGCGCGGTGAAGGGACACCTGGACGACTGGCTGGTGGCGGACGACGTGGTGGCCAGCAGCGCGCAAACCATGGAGGACACGCTCCGTTACCTCGACTCCCGCTACGGTGGTGCGCACAGTGCATGGTTTACTAATTCATGGTTTATCTACTCAAAGGATGGTATCTCCTTTTGCAAAGCACGATGGAGACACGCTGCGCTACCTCGACTCCCGCTACGGCGGTGCGCACATGTATTTCTCATGACGGAAGGCGGCTCTACAGTGCTCAAAACATGCTGTCGCTGCGAGCTCGACAAGTTGGAACGCTGCACTACCTCGGCTCCCGCTACGGCGGTGCGCACCCCATCTTCAAACTCGACGAACTCATGTCCAGCATAAGCGCATTCAGACGCTTCCCTGCTGCACATCTGTCAGTTGTCCGTCGTGCTGGCGTCTCTGGGCTCTGATCAGCCGTTGAAACCGAAGCCTGCTGCGAAACACATCCCGCCAGAGGGGTTCCACAGCAGCGGGCCCTTTGCCTGTCTCTGGCGCCGGGGACAAGGTGAGGCCCTGTCCACGGCCGCTCTGCCAGTCGAGTCAATTACCAAGTTGTAATATGTGCCGCATTCGCAGGCATCCGCAAGTACCTGCGCATCATTGGCATCACGCGGACCGAGGTGCACGAGATCCGCAAGAACCTGCTGCAGCCGCGGGAGGGCGCCGATGCGCTGTCGCGAGACGTGCTGTCCACCTTCTCCATGGGCTCCGACGACGGCACCGTCGTGAGCCCCTCCCCCTAAACCCTCCAAATAGGTGAATTTAGCAACCCAGCCGCCTTTCCCTCCTTTTGATGGGAGCTTCAATATTGCCCTTTCAATGATGCTGTCCTGATGACGGCCCCGTCGTGAACCCTCCCCCCACAGGTGAACCTATAACTTTTTTTTTGAAAATCGCGAATGCGACATGTGATGGTGCGTGGGTGGCTGTGCGCCCATGGTGACAAGACCCGCTATCCCGGGCTGTCATTGATTGTCAGCCTGCACGCTAAGCATAGCCTGCACGACTTTCGGCGCCGCTCGCTCTGACAGGCAGCAGAACAGGCAGCGGTGGACAGGCCTTTGCAATCGCGACGGTGTGCGGGAACATGATGGCACACATTCTTGGCTGTCGCAAGCCAGCCGCATCGCGCATCTTGCCGGCGCCGCGACGCCCAAGTGCTTTGCACCTGTTGGCCTGATCTACATGCAGTCCACAGTGCACATGTGCAAAACGACAGGAGACTAACGCAGGAGACTAACGCAGACACGCTGCTGTCTGCGCCATAGGCCAGCAGCCTCGCCAAGGAAAGCAGCGCGCCTCGGCAGCACCAATCGCCGCCTGCCAGGATGGCGAGCGTCGCCGAGCACGGCGCGTCAAAGCTGCTGTGCTGGCGGGCCTGCTGCTAGGCCGCAGCGAAGCGACTTAGCTACATACCTATTACGCTACCTATCCTTGAGGGCGCGAGCGAGGGACGCGGTATTCGGCTGTCGATGCGGAGGAGGGCTTTCAGTGCAACTATGCTGCGTTGATTCTGGCAAGCGGTGGCTGGTGGCGGCATGTTTCAAGGGATGCGCATTCGTCCGTGCTTCGTGCATTGCGAATTTGGGTCGAATCTCGCTGTACGTTTTTGTATGCCTATCGATCTGTTGGAATCTCGTTGGAGCCGCGAGTCTGCTAGGGATGTCTCGTGTGCCGCCAGCAGTTTTGGCGCACAGGCGGCGATGTGCAAATTTGTAGACTCGTGCGCGACTGGCGGTGTGGGATATATCTATGGGCAATCTGCACGATCTTCGGGACACACTTCATGTACCAAGCATTCTGCTACGCGCCACGTGCTGGAATATAACAGTAGCACTTGATTTGGCCATTCTTTACCATCTCAGCTTCAAACCTGCATGGCGGCAGCGGCAGCATGGCATACCTGGGTGCCGGAATCTGCAGAAGCACGTGGTCGGGCCAACATCATGCCTGACGTACCTATCCAGTCGGGGCTAGGGGGCCAGTTACTTACAAGACCATTGAAGGTAGATACCACAAGACGATAGGGAACCCGTCAAGCCAATAGGTCTCTGGATCGCTTTCGGCGTGCATGCCGGCATCACTGGGAGGATACCTCTTGCTAGAAGTAAAGTACACACGAGCGAACAAGAGCTCGGACTTCGCGACTGCTGTGCACTGCATGCATTTGAGTTGGTTTGCATCTGCGCGGCTCAGGGCGCCAGAATACAGAGCCGCATGCATAGGTGAGCAGTTAGGTGATGTCTAGGGCCGCTCCACAAATTCATGCCCAGCGACAGCCGCAGATCGTGCGGGCATGGCCGCATTGGTATATGTGGCACCACAGGTTCTGCGGACATGGCCGCTTGTTGGTTTCTTGGCACCAGAGGTGGTGTGTGCTTGTTTGGTGAGACCCAGGCCTCTTCAAGAGTGACATCTTGATGGCCGCGACGGCGATATCTTGAGAGCCAGAACGGCAAACCGCAAGGGTAGATCAGAGGCCCAGGCCCACGGCGCCACGGTTGCCGCGCTTGAGGCCCTCCAGGAAGTTCCGCTCCAACTCCCCCTTGAGACGCTCCTGCTGCTCTCCTGCATTGTGGCAACACAGGCGACCGTCCGATCGAACCCTTTGGCCATCAACACAGATGTGACATGCAGGACGTCACAATCTGTGCGCGCAGCTCACAGGGAGGCATTTGTTCCACAGCAGGCGGCTTGGGCAGGTTCCATGTCCGGCGGCTTGGGCAAATGCCAGTACAGGCCATCTGTTGCTTACGTTGAGGCAGCTGCCGGTCGAACAGCGGCGAGTCCCGGCCGTTGCTTGATGCAGGCCCTTGCGCGGGCCTCACACCCTGCAGCGGGCAAGTGGCGGCGGAACCCGGTCAGACAGCGTCCCATGCCGAAACCAGAAGGTGGGTGCTGCAAAAGTGAGAGGGGCCTGGCCTCGAATCTCCAAGCAGGACGACACTTCGTTCGTGCAGCGGGTGGAGAGTCCGCTGCGCAGGCAACAGACGCAAGGGTGTCTGCAGGATTTGATGGCGGAGGGGGGCGGAAGCAGCCCACCATGGTGCATTGTAAAGACAATGACACTGAAACAGAGATGGCGAAACTACAGGGCTTGTACCAGAAATGCCCACCATGAGGCGCTGGAATTTGTCCCTGTCGGCATCGCTGGCGAACTCAGCGGTGTCCCACCGGTTGGCGCCCGCTGTCACACCGTCCGCCGGCGCCTCAGCCTGGTCGCAGGGCACAGCATTCGGGGTCATGCATTCGGATTGGGGGGTGAGCTCACAGCATCTGTTTGAATATGCCCTCCTGCATTCGAGAAGCTTGACGACAGATGAATCGGCAGCCTGGAGCCTGCAGCTGCCACGCAAGTGTCCAGGGGGTTCAATGCACAAGAGATCGAAATCTGCAGCGGTGAACCGCCCACCTTTTTGGCGCCCCACAGCAGCTTCTTTTTCTGCGCCGTGTCCAGGCTGGTGCCGCCGGCAGGACCGCCCATCATGGACCTCACTGCGCAGGGGTTCGAAAATCAGGACTCCCGTCAGAACACAAGTAGATGAAACTGCTGAAACCAAGAGAGCGGGCCTGCCCCTCAGCCGGCGGCCTGCCGACTCGCCTTTGCCGCGGCGGCGGCGGCGGCGTGGCCGCTCCCTCTCGCTCCCTCTTGCGCCTTTGCCTCCGACCTGCTTCTGGCTGTCTGACACCAGTACAGGGACGGACGCACTGCAGAGAGCCGCGATTGCCGCCCAAGCTCGATGCGGGGCCCAGCCCGCCACTCTGGTCACCTCGGCACGCCCCTGCAGACAGCAGAGCCCGTGCTGCACGGCAAATTCAGATTACGTCAGCTGCGAGCCACATGGTTGATTGATAGAGATCAATGTTCACCATCACAAATAATGGCACTGGCGCCGGATCGCCCCGCCAGCCGCAATGTCCCGCCTCGAGGCTGGCTGGCAGCGGCACATTCGTCCAGGAATCCCAGTCTTGAGCCTTGATGCAGCCGCCCCCTGGCGGCCCTGCATTCGTGCAAAAGCGAGACTTCGTCAGGGTGGCGCAACAAATTACTTCGAGAGAACTTTCTGAAGCGCGGCCAGGCTGCCGCCATCAGGATCCAACCCCTGTCATCATAGAGGGGTGGAACCTGAAGATGTTCCTGCATGTGCAAATTCTACAAACTGCTGCAAGATCGAAGACAGCGTCAACAAAGCGCCAAGCGGGCATCCGCGGGCAGGAGACCCAGATTGTCTGCCCAGAAACACGTCCTCAGCTCACCGACATCAATTGGGTTGGCCGCCAGAACTGGAGGCGGAGAAACTTTGGGGTTGTCTTTGAAGGCAGCCTGTAAACGCCGCTGCTTATCAGCGGCCGCAGACCCGTCTCGCGCGTCCCTCCCGCGCCTGCACCCAGGAGTAGAATACAACCCATGACACCTCAGATGCCCTCTGCAGCCGGAGAGTACAAAGTGCCGATAATGCCGAAAGCGTCAGGTGGACAGGCACCATAGGCATTGCAGAGGTTGCAGCAGGATGAGGGTTTGGGTCTGCGTACCGTGCTGGGCTGCGGCTGCGCTTGCGGCCATGCTGCCGCTCGGCAAGCGAGGGCGAGCGGCGCCCATTGCTGCCCCTGTGCATCAGCAGCACCTGTGTGCTCGTATGTCTGTCACAAGCACTTCTGGCCCTGCCCCTGACCGGCATGATGGCTTTTGTGCAGCTGTGCAGCTGCCTCCAGCCCGGTTGCTTGTGCAGCGTGCGCCGATTCTTGTCAGGAAAGCGCGGAATCACTATCAGCCTGGAGGACATGCACTGACAGAAGAGGCCTGATGCAGCATCGACCGGAGCGTATGTGTGCAAGTGCCTGGCGGGCGAAGAGCGCCGAGGCGGCGGCGACCGTGGACGGCTCAACCCACTGCGCGGGTGGCGCAGCCCTCCCATGTCCCTCGGCATCCGCTCGGGCCGCCTCAGTTGTGCATCGCGCTGCGGGTTGCGGTCCCTGCTGCGGCGCTCGGCAATGCGTCGTTCAGCGCTGCGGCTGCGGCTGCGGCGCTCGGGCAGCCGTTTCGCGCTGCAGCTGCGGTCGCAGTTGCGACCGCCACCAGCGTCGCCATCAGCGGCAGCGCTGTGGGGCTGACTGCTGCGCCTCGGCAGCCGTTCCGGGCTGCAGCTGCGGTCACGGCTGCGGCCGCCGCCAGCGTCAGCACCTGCGTCATTGTTGCGGGGCTGACTGCGGCGCCTGGGCAGCCGTTCCAGACTGCGGCTGCGCTCGCGGATTCGACCATTGCCGCCGGCACCGCTGCCGCTGCGGGGCGGGCTGCGGCGCCTCGGCAGCCGTTCCAGGCTGCGCTCGCGGCTGCGGCCATTGCTGCCAACACCGCCGTCGCTGCGGTGCGGGCTATGGCGCCTGATTACGCGCTCCGGGCTTTGGCTGCGGTCGTGGCCATCTCCGCCACCGGTGTCGCTGCGAGGCGGGCTGCGGTCTGCTGTGGCTGCGGCGGCGGCGCGGTGGCTGCCCCGTCTGCCACGCTGTTCCTCCCTGGCCGGGTCTACCGCAGTGGGCGAACACGCGTCAGCCTCATGCCAAAACATGGTCATGCATGTGCCTAAAGTGCAGGTTGAAAGTGGGGACGGACAAGTACTGGCAGGGAACAGTGAGACCAGCACAAGGCGGTGGGTGACACCTGCTTGTCGCCTTTGACGCGACAATGTGAACACCGTTGGGCAGGCGGCAACCTTGAAGGAGTCGCCGCTGACCATTTTCGCCTTGCCGCCCTTCTCCAGGCGCTCACCGTTCAGCATGGTGCCTGCGGCGTGGTGGGCAATGGTTGGATCTTACTGCAATGGGCCAAGCGCGCTTGGAAGAGGCATTGGTGGTCTTCACGCAGACTTGGCAGTGAAACCTACCACATACAGAGCCGCGCTGCATGCCCGCTGGATGCAGCCAATAACACAATATTGCTCACCATGAGCAGAGCCCAGGTCCACTAGGAACAGTTCCCCTTCAGCGTCGTACGCCAGGCAGGCGTGCACTCGGCTGGCAGACTTGTGCGCGACACAGATGTCGACCACCTGGCCGTTGCGGCCGAGCATGTAGGCTGCCTTTTCGTCGACGTGCCAACTCTCTGGCGTGCGGTCTCCACCTTCCAACGCCTCTGCCGTCAGCAGCAGGCCAGCGTGCCCCGAGCGGCTGGGAGCCGCAGCCCATTTGGGCATGTTGTCTGCCATCAAAAGACTGACAGAATCTGCCACTTCACGGTGCGACACGCAGAGCCGCCTGCACAGCCAGGCCTGTACCGCTCCGCTGCTGCATCTTGCAAATTTTAATCCAGTGACAACAAATCGCAGCCAAGCTGTCCTGCCCGCTCATGTGTTGTTGTACTTGTGATGCCACAGTGTCAGGTTGCAGGACGCAGTATCATTTACATACGCTACTTCCTTGTGCATGGCCATGATGCACGCGGAGTTCGCGGGCACAATTTGCTAGCTTTCACTTGCTTCAACGTCGAAGAGGTGTGCGAGGTCGAAGGTGCAGTAGTGGTCGCTGCCGTCTGCACAATTTACGTGTCATTGACCCTCTTCGCAGCCTCAACTCCAGAAGCGCTGCTCAGTACATCGCTCTTGGAAGCTGTATTTTGCTGCAAGCACGCTTACTGAATACAAATTGAAGCTGAGCGGAAGCGAAAGTCCATCGGGAGTGATAGTTGGGTGGCCGTCGAAGACCCCAGAAGCTGGGAATGCAGCTGGGCGACACCTAAAGCCAGCAGCCCCGGCGGATGACTCGTCGTTGACGGCAAGAAACTTGAGACACAAGCTGCAAGTGGGCAGCGAGACACAGCACACATCATGGTGAGTATCCTTGCTGTAGCATTCACACTGTAGCTCAGCGGCATGCTGTCCCTTGGTGTCGGCGCCCTGGCGAGCGTTGCGACGGGCCAGCATTGCGACGAGCCAACGCGGAGGCGGCTGCCACACTTGAAACCGGTCATGTTATTTGCCGGTTTCATCGCTGACCACACACCTGAACCGCGGTGAGTGCACCCATGCAGACGACGCCACTACTCGCCGGGCTTGGCGTGGCTGCAGCCGCGTACGGCGGCAGGGCAGCCATCCAGATGTTCCACGCCTTCAAGACGGCGCCGCCGCGGTTGCGGCAGTTCTACAAGGTGGGCGGCGTCTGGCGGTCTCGGCTGTTTTGGCGGTCTTGGAGGATATGAGCGGAACGCTGACAAGCCCACCCCCTACAGATGCAGCGACTGCGTAGACACACAGCACATCATGCGGGCACGCAGCATGCGCATGAGGCTGACAGGGTGCTCTTTCAAACCCTTACAGGGTGGCTTCCAGTCGGAGATGACGCGGCGGGAGGCCGCCCAGATCCTGGGAGTACGGGAGAGCGCCGCGGAGGACCGCATAAAGGACGCGCACCGCAAGCTGATGGTGAGCAGGAGCCTTATAGAAAAGGCTCAAATAGGGAGACCGAAGAACAAGAAAAGGTCGAATCTGGTGTGCCTGGTCCCATGGGCTCTTCCAAACCCAATGACAGACTCTCTGTCGAAGCACAAATTCCCTCCGAAAATACAATGCAGAGTTTACCACAACACGTTCGTGTTGTGGGCGGCCAACGCGATACTCTGTGTTTGTAGGTGGCCAACCACCCTGACAGCGGCGGCAGCAGCTTCATCGCCGCCAAGGTCAACGAGGCGAAGGACATGCTGCTGGGCAAATCGCGCCGCGCCGGCTCGGCGTTCTGAGAGCGGCGCTCGGGGCCTTGACGGAGGCCAAGCGCATGCTGCTCGACAAGTCGCGCCGCGCCGGCTTAGCTTTCTGAGCGGCGCTGGGCGGCTGCCGGCAGCTGCCGGCGGCTGAGGCAAAGCCTCAGGGGGGTGACGAGATATCATGGCAGTGATGTGGCGGGGAGCGGCACCGGCTCTGTCGTTGCACGTAACCATGTGGTCGGAAGCTCATACAGGGCATGTCTGGACAACAATAGCGCTCATGTGTGTGCCCAGCTGCTGCTCTGGAAATTGTGTGTACGACCGTGAGGCTGAGGTTTTAGTCCCACACAGGAGACATCACGAGCGAGGTCATTGGTCCTGGTTCATTTCGACAATTTGTAAACACACTGGTTTCGCATTCTCCAGATCCCAGTCTTCCCATCCTCAAGTCACGAAATGTCATGTTGTGCGTTTCAGCCCGTACGGATGCGCTGCTTCAATCGTGCCTTGTTGGCCGGCGGCAGAAACGTGTAGTCTGCCGCAGCAGCTGCCAGCTCTTTCAACTGATCTTCGTTGAGGCCGAAGCTGGCTGCTGCTATGGCGTACTCCTCGGAAAGGCTCGTGCCAAACACGCCACTGTCATCTGCACAGAAGCACCCAGGAATTGAGCCACCGCCGCGGCAACGAGCACCCTGCCTGCCTTGAGGTTGCCTTTAATGTGACAATTCAGAGGATCACGAGAGATTGGGCTGATGTCTGGTTCCACATGCTGCCTCTGACCTCGGTGTGAGCCATACCTGTGCACAGGATGACGGGATGGCCTGCCGGCAGAAAACACAACACCTCGGTTCAAATGCCCCTTGCATGTGTGCAGTGCTGTGAGGTCCCCGGTTTCGTGGAGCATTGGTGCAGTGCAGCATGAGGGACAGCCCTGACCTGCTTGGTAAAGCTCCTGGAAGTGGTGTGCGTCGTACGCCGCCACGCTCTCTGCGGACACATAGCCGCCAAGGCGCATCTCAGCCGCTGCAATTGCTACCTTCATGTAAAGCCATGCACCGGGCTGCTATCTGCCTTGAAACTGTGCAGCGGTGCCGAATATTCACGCATAAGCAGATGAAGAGGGTATTTGCGCCTTTCCGCACCTGTGAGCACGTTGCTGCTGAGGCACAGCTCCACCGGGATGCGCGACGAACGGAATGTCGCGGACAGCAGCTCGTCCAGGTAGCACATGTGGCCCAGCCGCTCGGGCTGCCATGCCAGCATTGCCGCCGTTTCTGCCGGATTGTACACCTGCACCACTGAGATACCAGAGCGCTGGCGTGTTGAAACTCAAGGCACGATGCTTCAAAACGATAAAGAAGGTTTGAGAAAGAATAAGCAGAAGTCCGCGGTGGGCAGTGTTGGAGCTTCTAATGCGCCTCCCGAGCATGCAGCTTTGTAAGTCATAAGGAAGGGGGAAGCGGGAAGGACCTCGGCGGCGTGCAGCGTGACGGCCAGCTCGCAGGCGCGGGCGCGGTTCAGCGCCGGGAGCCACGTACTCCACTCTCCCAGCTCCGGATTCCCTGAACTAGGAGTCGATTGCAGGTGAAACTTTCCAGTGAAAGCGTCCGGTTTCACATGGTCCGGTTTCACATGGTAGCCATCAGTCCTGCGCCGCAGCCAGGTGTTCCAAACCCCAGCTCTGGACTCCCTGGAAATTACACATTCAAGTCAAGGCCACGGCGCAGCAGCGCCCACAGCGCACGCCTCTGGTCAAGCTGGCATCGAGCAGGCTGCATTGTGACAGCTGTCGCGGCGGCTGCCGTCACGGCCACTGCCCCTTTAACCATCCTGCTGCAGCCTGCTGCAGTCAGGTTAGTGTTGGGAGTCCCACAGGAAACCCACCTGACAGGTCGATGCCAACGACGCCGTGAGACTTGAAGTCCGCAGCCAGCTGCACAGTCTCCAACGCGGCTTCCGTCGTCTCCCGCCGGTCGATGCTGAGGAGCAGCCGGCAGTCGGTATCTCTCGCAGCCGCCGCTGCGGATGTTCCCGCCAGCACCGCCTCCACATACGAGCGCTTTGTCATGCCATGCTCCGGCCGCGCCTGCCGTGACGCCAGATGAAGCTCTGTTATGCTAAGCTCCGGCTGCAACTGTTGCGATGGCATGAAAAATGGAAGCAAGGAAGACGAAACATGATCCTGGACTGTCAGAATTGTCAGTGTGGCGAGGGCTTTACAGCGCTGCTTGCCGAATTTTGTGAAGCACAGCAGCCGTGAAGCAATTCAGTTGCGCTGCAGATGACTGGTTTGATCAGAGCAGCAGGTGAGATTGGCGGTTCCAATTGCAGAGCGAAACAGTTTTGTCTCACCTTTGGCGTCGTGCGCAGCTCAAGGTACACAACATTTTCCGCTGCAAAGTCCTCAACCACCTGCAGCTCGAGACTGCCCAACTCAGCACTCATTTGGACGGGCAGTTGTTGGCCCTGATGCAATGGTTCGCATATGTCAGCTATTGTGAGCCGTGGGGCAGGGCGTCATGCTCACCTCGCGCGCAATGCGTGTGATAACATCGTGGTCCGTGGTGATCTGGTGTATAAGCGCAAAGATGTTGAAGCACTCGGCTAATGTCTTGTCGCCTGGGCACACGAAAGAGAACAGGCTGTCTCTTGTAGATCCGACAGCAGCGGCTCGCGGCGTCGGCAATTGTCGGCCCATGTGCAAATACTGCTGTGTGTCAGGTGTGTACATAGGTGCAGCTGCCATGCGCCTGGTACTGGTGGCGGCATGCAGTCAAAAGTAGAGCCAGAAGGTAGACCTTTGGATATGAGCCGCAGCTGCGACTCGTCAGCGCCCCTTGCCTGCGCCAGCTCACTGCGACACATGGATGTGGCGGCTTACCCAGTGCGGGACAGGCAGTCATTCCGAAGTGCTAGGCCTGTCTCATTGCCGTGCAGGTCCTCCTCATGTCGCTGACGAGACAACTGTGATGCAGTGCCCTCATACCTCAGAGTGCTGTCCCGCAGCGAACCGTTGAGATGCGCGTGCAGTTCAGTCTTGCGCAGGCCCCTACATAGTGTCAGCAGCTCCTGGCTGATGTGTGGGCGCTTCATTCACGTTCGTGCTTGATAGACCCTGCCGCAGCCGCTGTAAACACCAGCCAAACGCGGTTTCAGGTGAAGAGATTCGAATTTGATCTAAGCTCTACGCCGCAGGACCGCAGCAAGACGGATCCACATACGGACAGCTGCGGCTTGATACAGTGTGTATGCAGTGCTGCAGACAGAACAAAGACCGAACACGATGCAAGAACGGGACTGCTGTGCAAGATCTTCATTTGGGGCTTCATCCCAGACTGGCTCCTGCGTACAAGTCGGTCGAATGATATGCAGCGGAGCACTGAATCGCTTGCAGCAGTGATCCAAAGCTGATAGAACAGCTGGACGCTTCGACGAGCGCCGCGATCCAGCCCCAAGCAGGTGAGGGTGCAGATTGCATTTGGACACGATTCTGGACACGAATTCGAACACTCTTTGAGGGTTTGACATAGCCATCATCTTGTCGTGGTATGGACGTCGTGAGGTTTGGATCGGCACGATCACGACGCAACCGGTCTGTCAAATTTTGTGGTGCCTGGGCGTCCCGTGCATAGCGGTCTGCGCAATCACATTTGGCAATTCACGTGAAAGGCTATGTCGATTCATGCCACGCTTGAATGCATTCAAAACAGGCCTTGCTGCATATCCCGGCACCTACTGGCCAGGAATGGCATCGCTCTCAAGCAAGCTGCACCAGCCAGAGCTGTCCTCCTCGAAGCATATAGTCCCTCCATACCAAGCTGAATGTCTGCCTGACAGGCAAGATGAGGAGTCTGGGACGGCTAGCGGCTCGTGTGGACTCTGCCATGCGCTCAGCACCGTCGCTCAGAACGCTCCGCTGCTGTGGAGAATGCCGCCTCGGTCGCAGCAGCTGGCCGCAGCATGCAGGGCGTGCCAAGTAGCATGCAAGACGCCACTGCCCAGCTCGAGTGCCGCCTCAACGAGGTGCGCCACGTATACTGCAGCATCTGAACATGGGCATCGTAGTCTGACATCAATCTGCATTCAGCAACTGTCGACAGGTCTCCTTGCAGCGCAGAGCTGTCCAGTCTGCAATACAGTCTGCCGACTCCGAGATGCGAATGGGCTGCTGCTCGATCACAGCTGCGCAAATTGAGTCGATATGATGAACAGGCAGTGGAGCCCCTGTTGTCGATTGGAACGTCACCCATTCTGTGTCTCCGCTGCAGCTCCAGAACCAGTCCGGAACTGCTCAACGTCACCTCGTGTCAGGAGCACGCTGCGTGTCATGAGCGACTGCACATCTTGCACATCGAGTGGTGGGTTATCGAGTGGTTATACAGCTGATGATCACCATTCTTGTGTCCGATACACACATGGCGCTGCTTCTGCACGCATGCAGGTATGACAGGGGCTTCTTGTGGAGAGCAGATCGTGCGGCCACCAGTGGGTGCTGCATTGTTGACTTCATGAAGGTTACACGCGCCTCTTGTGGTGTCTGATGCGGCACAAGTGCGCACAGAAGGAGGCTACAGTTTCGGAGGTGGTGGGCGTGCAAGGGTGCGGTCCAGGGTGCTGCACCAATTTCGTCTACCGTAGTCACGGGCATGATTCGCGCAAAAATAATTCGGCGGCCGCTGCGCGAAGCAATTTCGCGTGGGTTTCAAGCACTGCGCGAAATCCGCGCGAAAGGTGGATAATAATTCCAGCAGTGCTGCGCGAGCAGAGGCGATCCCCAGGCGAGTGGCCGAGGATGTGCGCTTCCTGCGCGCGGAGGCGCCGCCGGCAGGCGCCGAGCCCGTGATGTCGCTGCTGCAGCGCGCGGCGACGCAGGTCGATGCAGAGGGCTATTTCATCGATGCAGAGGGCGATCGTGTGGATGATCTCGACCAGTTCTCAGATTTTGACTCCGAGTAGGAGGCTCGGAGAGGAATGGGGCACAGCACAGTCGAATTGGCATGCCAGGAAAGTTCGAGTTTGTAAAGCCTCGCAGAAACATCGAATCAACTGCTCATTCATGAAGCTCACCGCACAAACGGTCAAGCAGTGCATTTGCTGCTGGTTTCGCATGATTTGCCGCTGATGCGCGAGCCGGCGGAAAAATTGGCGGGTAGCTGCGCGGAAGCTGCGAAAATTGGCCTCATGGCGCGCGAAAGCTGCGCGAATCGCTTAAATTATTTCCATTTTCGCCGCTGCGCGAATCATGCCCGTGACTACGGTATCAATCAATCTGGCTACATCTGGCTGAATTTATCGTCTCATCAACACAGCGTCCCTGATGCAGGTCAAATGGCTGCCGTGGCTGGACGCCGATGAGGAAGCAGCCAGCGACATGTGCGTGGACCTTGGCGTACAGTCGGACACCCTGAACGACATGGAGTTCCGCATCACCACCCTTGTCCGCACAAAACCCTGCATGTGCCATTGAGAGCATGTCCCTGTTGCCTGTCTTGATTATACATAGCTGCTTTTCAATCCTGGCACCTGCGATGATTTGGAGCGCTGACGATCTACAGAGCAAGGGACGACGGTTCCAACATGCAGCTGGATCCAGCCGGCGGCATCGAGGACTGACAATATCGAAACTGCCTCCCTAGCTGTAGATATAATGTGTGCCCGATGTCAATCCGAATGGTCGTCCGTTTTCTGCAGTGCGGTTCGTCCAGATGTACCTCCACGTTCACCGTGCATGATGTTTAGGCTTTGCTTTGACAGCAGGCTTTGACAGCTGATGCGCATCAGAAGCTGAACACCGGTGACTCAGGCGCTGCCGTCATCGTGCCAGCAGTCTGTGCGCTTCAGCGGCCGCAGCCCCGCCGCCGGCAACCGCAGCCGGCCGTCTCCGTCGCCCTGCGTCAGCACCATGTGATGCCTTCAGCGTCAACGGTTGAACATGTATCGCTTCCAGCTCTGACCCCAGCCCGCTGCCAAAGCACGTACAGCGTCCGGGGCTTTGGAAATGAGTTGCATGCTGAGATGTGGGGGGATGCATTTCTGCGGAGCATGACACTACAGAGAAAGAGCAGATTAGCAAGAGCATATAGGAAGGAAGAAAGAAACAAAGGAAGGCACCAGGCTGCGCGGCTCATTGACGAAGCCGCGGCAGGTGGGCGCGCCGCAGTTACACGGCAGCCGCGCGTCGCCGGCAAAGCGGTAGTCATATGTCAGCTCCGTCCTGGCGAGAATGTCCACCTGCAGCAGGTATCAGGGGCTGAATCATGAGAATATAAAGGTGGAAGAACGAGTTGAAGGTCAGCCGTGCGTCGCCGCCGGCAATGCGGTAAACGTACGTCAGCTCCGCCCTGCTGGGGCGGCAGGAGTGTCCATCTGTGCCCCGACAGGGTGAAAGCAAACCGTAAGCAACACAGGTGTAAAGAATAATGAGCAGGAAAGGTCGCGGTGGCTGTGCGTTGCCGGCAAAACGGTGCGCGTATGTCAGCTCCGCAACAGCAGGGATGTCAGATGCGACTATCAAAACACTCTTCCTGCACTTCGACATTTACCGACCTTGACATTGCTGCACAGAAGCATATGCAACCAAAGGGGTCGTGGCAACCAGGACGAAATAGAAAGCCCCAACATCGTGCACACCGCACATGCAAGGCTGACCAAAGGCACGAACATGCGGGTCTTGGCGAGGAGCATAACGTGCCAATCCCCAGGTAGTGCGTTGTGAATAAATGGAAGGCACTTACGAAAAGTGAGGAGGCAGGCGTCGACCTTGGCGAAGAGCAAGATGTACAAAGATTCTCAGGAAGGAGCAAGGGGTGATCAACTATCAACAGTTCCAACTATCACAGAGTTGCAAACTCGTGGAGCAGTCAGGAGCGGACCTTAGCGAAGAGCATGACATGCTCGCGGGACGCCTGTGCCGCCTCGTCCCACACCGTGATCAGCCGGCTGTGGCAGTTGGGCGCGCAGGAGTGGTTCAGCAGGTGCGCCAGGTTGCCGGCCTACAGCGAAATCCAACACAAAACGTTGAGCAGAAGTGAAACACATGCAATTTGTGGTGGGTGG
>JAABUL010001728.1_pt1 | contig 37505 bp, 23 predicted proteins | sample 5559151 | NCBI WGS metagenome assembly JAABUL01 (sample SAMN10711876, study PRJNA513368) | rock metagenome | isolation source: Antarctica rocks | place: Antarctica: Victoria Land, Pudding Butte sud | reverse complement strand
ATCCAAGACCTTTCCTTTATGCATCTTGTGATCATATGCCCTGCGTAAGCAACTGAATAACGTGTAAGTTAAACAGTATAGCAAGATTTTGCCGTTAAACACTCGTGTAAATATCATAGATCGTTAGTTAACATCGTTAGTGTCTCCAAAGAAACAAAATGATTGTAATAAAGATGGTAAACATTAACGTAATTAAATTACAATTATGTTATAATACCACTAGACCAAACTGTAAGGGGTAGGTTTTCATCTTACTTAAAATAAAAATAAAAAATTTGTTAAGGTTCTACCTCAAATAGATTATTAAAAGGATCGTCTACTTTAATAAATAAAACCCCGGATTCATGGTATTACCCATGTAGCAATGGTAATTATTACCAAAGGGACATATTTATAGTAGTAGATCAACTACTAGTTAAAATAAATTTATTAAAGGTTTAATAAATCTAATTGCAACTATTGCAATCATTGTTACATAAATAATTTTGGATATTCCCAGGTACTCTTTATGGGATCTGTGCCCCGCATAAACTACCCTCTAGCAATTGTTCCCATGTTTACAAAAAACAAAGGTTGTAGACTCATAGCCAGCCAGCTCATGATACTATATATTAATATATAATACTTAGTCCAATATAACACCGTTGTTAAGACAACTTACCGTCGGCCTTAAGACTTATAATGTTATACCCTATAACTAGTAGCAGTAAAGCTGCATAGGGTCTTCTCGTCTATCTAGAGGTAAACTGTATCTTCACAGTTATTCCAATTTCACTGAGCCAATCATTGAGACAGCTGTTGTATCGTTAAGTCATTCATGCAAGACCGCATTTAACGGCCAGGGTATTCCGCTACCTTAGGATCCTTATAGGTAAGACCGCCATTGATCGGGGATTCTATCAGACCCAAGCCTTATCTAATTAGCTTAGTAAAATACTATATCCTGCCGACATTTGGCAGAGCTCACACTCTATACATTGATTTCTTATCTTAGCAAAGTGCTTTGTTTTAATTAAACAGTCGTACAACACCATTCTGTGCCTCCTCCGTCTTAATTGATGTCACTCAAAAAGAGTGGCGCTCCTTATCCCGAAGTTACGTGAGCCAGTTTGCCGAGTTCCTTAATGATTGTTCACTCAAACGCCTTCGTATTCTCTACTAGCTTACTTGTGGTAGTGTTTAGGTACGGTGTTTAAATTGTAGATATTTCTTATTATTTTTCCAGAACCTTATTCACTTATAAGGTTATTTTTTAATAAAAACTGTTTTTCTCATCGTTTCAACCTTTAGGTCTAAAACTTAGAGGCCGTTACATTAAACATGCCATAAGCTTTAGGCGAGGTATCCCTACCTTTATCGTTACTCATGTCAGCATTGTCACAAGGGGAATTTTCTCTTTACTTTTATTAAAAATAAATCTTAAATGTACCCTACGTTCTGCTACCCTATTTCCAGAAGAATTACAATTAATTATGATAATATTTTTAAAAGTTATTACAATAATAAAAAATTATTTGTTTTTTGTTGTTTGTTTTTTGTTCTAGATCTCCTATTCCTCTATCAAAACTTAATGTGAAATACTTTTAGAAACAGACAAGGTTTCGGTATGTTATTTAGATCCGTTAAATTTTCGGTGCTTTTACCAGAGTTTCTCTTTAAAGAAGCAGTAAACCAGTGCTCTGCTACGAGGTCTTTAAAAAGTGGCAGCTCCTAAGCCTATTTACTGGTCGTATACGATAACCACTACCTTAATTTCACTTAACAACAATTTTGGAACCTTATTAACTCTTGTTCTGGGCTGTTTCCCTTTTGACATACAACCTTATCGTACTATGTCTGAAAATTCATTTTAAATATCACAGCCCTTTCGAGCGCAAATACACAAAAGTAGGATTTTTAGCCCCCCTAAATAATCGAAATACAAATCCATGTACATTTTATAAATTAGGATTACATTGCTGTACCTACCGTGATACAAATTAAATTACCTACTTATATAGGTTTCGCAGAAAACCAGCTATCCTAGTCAGTATTGTCTTTCACTAACTTACCACTACTCATCGGATATCTTTACAACGATAAACCGTTCGAGCTTTTATTGTCTCTGGTAGTGGTAAGATCCCCAGGCTTCGGGTCTAATCTTAGATACTTGTCATTAAATGATGATTGTTTTAACTTTGTCCCTCACTCGCATCTAGTATTAACTTGCTGACCCATTATACAAAAGGTACGCTCTTATCTGTTTTTTACTTTTTGCGTGAGCTGCTTATAAAATCACTATTTACACCCGTTCCCTTTCGGAACTGTTCGCTATCGCTTACATATCATATTTAGCCTTAGAAGAAGGTTCTCCTTTTTTCAAACAGCTATGTATTCCATTTTACTTTGCTATTTATAGGCTCCTCTGTTTTAATTCACACTACTCACAGAATCTCTTTTGATTTCTTTTCCTGAAGCTACTAAGATATTTCAATTCACTCCGTTTGTTACTTAATTTCTCTAGGAGTTTAAGCTGATATATACAGATATTTTATATCTATAATCTTTAGAGCTATTACCCTCTTTGATATATAGCAAGGGTCCCGTAATAATTTCTTTGTATACTTGTTACCCTGTGAAAAACAAGATAAAGTATTAGGTTCCATATTAAATATATAATGTTACTATTGTATGTAAACGCCACTAGTCTGTGCAAAGACATGCCAATCGGATTACTATGACTCGAACATAGCTGATTCTCAACCCAAATGAGACGCCTAACCAAACCGGCCCTAATCCGTTTATGTCCTATCTGACGCCTTGACGCACGGTATAATATACTATGCAATAACACAATACAACAGAGAATATCCGATTCGAACGGATGTTGGCAACTATGCCAAAATAAGTTTCAAGCTTACCACTATAGACCACTCAGTCAATTCTCTTTTTTTTCCTCCTCCTCCTTTTCCTCCTCCTCCTTATCCTCCTCCTCCTTCTCCTCCTTCTCCTCCTCCTTTACCCTTTCCGCAAAGGACGGGAGAAGAAAGATGGCGTACGACTTATGTATAATGACAATACATTAGCCAAGTTGCACCTTGTAAGCCGATTCGTACAAATGAAAGTTATAATCATGTGACACAGTTAACACAAGAAAAAGGCAAGAAGAAAAAAACTAGAAATAAGTAGATGTTTAAAAAAAAAAACGCCAACCAAAACCAATCTTACGTAAATGATCGTATGTAGATGCATCATAAAAGTACTGGTGAAAAAATAGTATATATAGATAAGTATAGGCATGCGAGCAATAAAAGCTTATAACTAGTGCATATTTATAAAGGACCCCGGGCTTAAGAGACGAAAAATAGCCGTTTACAAATAAAAGTTCTTAACGCTTAGAACGGGATTTGCCTTTACCTTTACCCGTATAAGATTCATCAGATGAATAATCATCCTGTCGAGGATCTTCCGGTAAAAATTCATCCCTAAAAAAGTCTTCGGGGAAAAAATCTTTTGAAAGAGAATTTTTTTCAAAGGCTCTTGGTTCGGGAATACGGCTAGGTCCTGCCAAGCTACTAGGTTGTTCTATATGTGGTTCGTTATTAAACTCCTCTTGTTTTTTTTGTAAAAATTCAACTTCTTTGTTCCGAGCTTCCACAGTATCCTGTACTCTTTCACTTGCACTTGCATTTGCATCAAGCAGTGCTTCCCTTTCTGCCGCTAATTCTAAAGCCCTCTTCTGGGCTTTTTCTTGTGCGTACTTTCTACGACCAGCAGCATTAAATGCTTCTCTTTGCTCAGGGGTTCAATTAGATTTACGCTTTGCCACGCTGGCATTTGCCCCGGCCAGTCTATTTTGCGTCTCTTGAACAGACTCGTTACTAAGCCTTACTTTTCGACTTTGCGCACTAGCAGCATTACGCTGACGTTTTTGTGCGTCGTTTTTTTTAGCATAAGATTCAGCAGATTTTGCTTTATCATGGTCTTTTCTTTTCTGTTTCTCCTGTGGTGTCTCTGCATCCTTTTTAGCTTGATCACGATCCCTACGTACCTTTAGCCGCTTCGCGATCTGTTCAAGCATATCCGGGGTTTTGTTTTTTTTTTGCATTTCTTTTTTACTTTTTGTTTTTTCTTCATCGCTACTGTCTGGGTCTGGGTCTGGTTCACTTGGACCAGAACCACAGAAGGACTCTGAGGGTTTATCCCCTTGTTCTTGTTGTTTTCCTTTATCTTTGTTGTGTGGCCCTCTTTTTAAGCTGTAGCCTGAACGATACTTATACGGAGCTTTTACTATACCATTAGCCGCATATAATATGTTATATACATAGTATAGTAAAATAACGATTAGTATGAATACACATGACCCAACTACTGTGTATATAACTAATTTAGTTATTAAAAGAAAAACCAGCAAGTCCTTTGCAAAATCATTTACAAAGTCATAAGGAATCGCGGCAACAACAAAGCCGTACACATAATTATAACTTTCCCCTATTGCTTTTCCAACCAAGCCAAAAATTTTTCAATTGAGACTGATTCGATAACGATCGGCATAGAACTGTGCAATATTCCACATATTTCCGAACATTGACCATAAAAAACCCCCTCTCTATTAATTAAAACAGAAACTTGACTTAGTCTACCAGGGTAGGCATCACACTTAATACCTAAAGATGGACAAGCAAAAGAATGAATAACATCTGCACCAGTAACAATAAATCTAACATGCGTTAATTCAGGTAAGATCACTCTGTTGTCTACTTCTAACATTCTTAAAGCACCATCTTCTAAATCTGCTTCGGGTACTAAATATGAATCGAATTCTATGAATTCTGCATCACTATTTAAAAAATCGGGGTATTGGTAACTTCAATATCATTGGTGACCTTCTGCTAAAACTGCCATAGCTGGATCGCTTATTTCATCCATTAAATATAATAATTTAAAACTAGGAAAGGCAATAAGTATTAAGATTAAAGCAGGCGTAATAGTTCATATTAATTCTATCAACGTACCATGATTTAAATATTTATGACTAACTGGCGAAGAAGTACTAGTATAGTTTTTAACTATAGATGCTAATGTTCACCCCACTCCGAATAAAACTATAACTAAGTAAAATAGAATATTATCATGTAACTCTACTAGACCTTCCATTTGAGGAGAGGCACTGTCTTGAAAGTATAAACCTCAGGGTTTAGGTGCGTCGCAGTATTCGGTGCTGAGACAATTGTTTATGTAAAAAAGAGCTAATATACCGGATACTAAGTATTTTACATTAAATGATATTAAGCTGGATTGTAGCCTAACGTCGCTATGTCTTTTATAGCTATCAGCAAGCTCCTTATGGTAGGGAAATCTTTCATAAAAATTAGCAATATCCTTAGCGGTAATGTAAGGTATTGCTGAGTTAACAATGGGATCGTGAGGGCTAGTGCTAGTTACAGGTAACTCTGCTAAACTATTTTCAAGTAATGTTGTGGCGGGTACTATTATTAAGAAATGTGCAAAGTATATTACAGTAGATATTTGTCCAAGTTCAATGAATGGAGATTCAACGTGCTTAGCTCCTAGTTCCATTAAGATTAAGAAATTACCTACAAAAACATAATAAGCTATTTTACTTAAAGGTTTAAATTGTGTACCTCTGATTATACCTAAATCTACAAAAGGCATTACTAGTAAGATTACTATTGCAGCAAACATTGCTATAACACCTAATAATTTATTGGGTATACTTCTTAGTATAGCATAGAAGGGTAATAAGTATCATTCAGGCACGATTGCAGGAGGGGTTTGCATTGGATTTGCCATAACATAATTCTCACTATCTCCTAATACATTAGGCATAAAGAACACAAATACTGATAATAATACAATAAATAAGAAAATAGTTATTAAATCTTTAAATATAAAGTATGGAGCAAAAGGTAATCTGTCATAGTTACCTGAAACACCCAAAGGATTGCTTGAGCCTGCTCCGTCATGTAGTGCGATTAAGTGCATTAAAACTAAAGCTGCTATTACAAAAGGCAATACAAAGTGTAAAGAAAAGAACCTGTTTAAGGTTGCATTGTTCACAGAGAAACCTCCTCAAATGAACTCAACAATATCTTGTCCTATTCAGGGTATTGCACTCATTAAGTTAGTAATAACTGTTGCACCTCATAGCGACATTTGCCCATATGGCAAAACATAACCCAGAAAGGCTGTGGCCATCATACATATAAATATTACAACACCAATTGTAAAAGATAATGTTCTCGGTGCTTTATACGATCCATAGTATAAATTTCTACCTATGTGTAAGTACACAATGAAGAAAAATGCTGAAGCGGTGTTAGAGTGTAAATAACGTATTAACCATCCATTATTTACATCACGCATTATGTGCTCCACTGAGTTGAATGCTTCTAAAACACTAGGGTTATAATGCATAGCTAGTGTAACTCCTGTTACAATCTGTATAGCTAAACAAAAGGCCAATAGCGAACCAAAGTTTCACAGATAACTTAGATTACTAGGTTGAGGGCTATCTATCACATACGAATTTACTAATTTTAATAAAGGGTGACTTTTAAAAATTCTCATGATCTATGTTACATATATTGTTATAATATCTAGCGATAAGTAATAATTAATATTATAACTACAATTTGCCATTTGCCATTTGATTGTGTGGTTAACGGGTCTGTTCCACATTGTTATAGTTTAATAGTATATTATATAGACAATCGACTAAATTTTTAGTAAAAAAGGAAAAACTATGAAGTCATACTCCGCAGCCTTTATTGTAAGACGCTTTTATTAAACCTATATAAGAAAAGCCAAACCCAGATAATATAAAAAAGTGTTGATAGTTGTCTAAATTAAGATTAAAGACGTCGATAACTATCGGTCTTGCTATAAACAATAACGGTAAAACCAATACAAAGTACGATGTTATTTTTATTGAAAAGTATTTTTTTTAATTTTATTAAAACTTTGGCATTATGTGTGTGTTGAACACATATTAATATTTATCTCACAGTAAGTACCGGTACAAGCCCACCGAATAGGCCTGGTTTATAAGCTCGTTAGACGGGTTTGGTCTATAAGACCGTTAAATAAACTCGCCAGGTCAGGGTGAGCTTTAAAAATTACACGCGATTTCTTCTTTACGAAAAAAGGGCCATTGCTAGTCACCAATAATGGATGTTATAGAGTTTTCTACTCTACTGTTGTATCTAATTAAATTTGAAACATAGACCAGAAAGACCTATACTTCTGGTCCCATGTAACCACCTCCCCCTTACGTTATACCCACTTATATACTAAAGACTGGTGATTGACCCGCCGCAAAGGTTTCCACTAAGTCCGTATATTCAGGGGCATAAGCTGTACCTTAGTAAGACGTATCCTTTATATTAGTTTTGCAGATATCACATCTATAAGCTCTATGTTGTAGAACACGTAGCTTGTCACATTATAAATAATGTTGCGTTACACCAAAGCTTGTCACATTATAAATAATGCTAACTGGCCTACAGTAAGGCATGGTGTCCAAGTTAAGACCACTTCTATACACATTATGTATAAAACGGCCAAACCAACTCCTGTTATATATACATAGGCTAGGATCACTATCCTAGCAGTCCGGTTGTGCGCTATCCTTAGGGATAATACCTGTTACCCATGATGAATAACCACCGCCTCTTGTCAACAAAACGTAACCGCCCATGCTTACCGGTACAGGATAATCCTCGGATCCCGTGTTGTTATGACCCGCGGGGCGGGACATAGTGAGAGGGCCTCATTTTCTACCGAAAAGAGCATATAAGATTTTTAATTTGTACCTGTGCCTCCATTATCACCTGCACCATTGTTTCTGCCTGCACCGCCAGTTACATTAGAACCAATGTCGGGGCTATCAATTGCACCGTTACTACGATTTGCATCGTTAGTAGCGCCAACAGTGTTAGCACTACCATTAGTGTTAACTCCATTACTATCGTTTGCACCGTCACCTGCATTAACACCATTACGTACGTCGGGTACGTCATTACTCTGTAAATCCACAAATCGGTTATACACATTATCTGTGGTTGAATACCTCATATTAAACGTACCAGAGTCAGTATGTTGGGTGAAACTGCTTGTATAACGGTGGTGACGGTGCTCTCGTCCAGATAATCTGCTGGTTGTATAAGCCTCATTAGCAGGACTGTCTGCCAGAGCAGCCGAGGCTGCTAGACGAGCGTCGTACCTTTCTTGGCGTCTAACACGGTCATCATTGTCAGCACTGTTAGTACCATTACCATCGTTAGTTGTATTGGCACCATTACTACCGCCAGTTGCATTTGCACCGCTACCATTGTTATCATTGTTGTGATGCATTAGCACCGTTATGAGCTGGACCGCCAAGACTGTTTGACTGAGCATTATCTATGAATACTACTAATACATCACCATCGCACTGTTGCACAGTAGCCAATTGAGTGAATATTGCTATAACAGGTAACACAAAATCCTCTCCAAAGGGCAGCTCAGGGATAAGACCCTTTATTTTAAGGCCTAGGTATATAGAACCCACGATAAAGCCAAAGATTCCTTGTATAAGAACATTGGTAACACTGGGCACTTTTGAACCCCACGAAAGAGATAATATGTAGCCCAGTATACTAGCTATACCTAATAGGAGAGGCATAGCTCATAGAAAGTTTAATTGTATCACAATTAGGTACTTTGCCATTATTGTGAAACCCTGCATTACTGGTAGGGAAATAGTAAGCCATCTCTTAATCATGTGGCTAAAGCCAGATTCCTACACTGTGTGGTTATTATACAAATTTGACTCTGCGTTAGGGGTTTTATTTTTGATCGTTATAACTATGGCTCCTACCATAGCTAATAATAGTATTAGCGATGTTATAACCAGTCATATAGCATAGTTAGTATACATGATGCTACCTATACTAGTAATATGACTAGTTTCCATAATGTTACCATCCCATATATTAATGCTTAGAAAGCTCGCATCTGGGTCTTTAAATATCCTAAATATAACACTTGAAAAGGTAGTATATTCATCCTCATTAGTTGCGTTAAACGGTAAAGTTTCAGATAACGGCGAGCTAAAAGACAAGGCAATTACGGATACAAGAGGTATACTGTTTCTAGTTTCACTTAGCAACTCCGAGACTCTTATGTTTATTAACATTAATATAAAAAGAAATAGGATTGAAACTGCCCCTACGTAAACCAGTAGGTAGGATAGACCTATATAAGTTATACCTATAGATATTAGGTAACTAGCTATGCATACGAATAAGACTATTAAAAATAGAACTGACACGATCGGATTTTTGGTTAGTATGACGTATATTGCAGCAAAAACTGCAGTAAGGGATAAAATATCTACTATAGATATATAGTATCCGCTTGTGAAGGTTTCTTTTAAGATATTTAATGAGTTCATGAGTTTTAAGTTAAATAAAAATTACGTATAACAAACCTGGTCTGTTATAATGCTATACCCTTTAAACTGCTAACTATACAAACCTATTCTAGACAACTAAGTTTATGTCAAAAAGAAAATTATATATAGGCTTATTAAAAGTTAAACAGTTTTAATATTATGTTATAATATTAGGTTACTTCTATATGTTTTACATAAAAAATATGATATGCTAAGGAGTAGAACCTTATGTGTGTATATAAACACCGACCTGTGTACATATGATATATTGAGTATATAGTTGTACTACAACTATACTATGTGTCTACAATATAAGAGATATTTACAACTGAAAAAAGCTATCCAATATAGCTGATTCTTCCAAGACTTGAACTTGAATAACCTCCTTATCAAGAAAGCACTTTACCAGTTAAGTTAAAGAACCCTGCCTTAAAGAAAAAAAATTCTTTCGTTTTTTGTCATTACAAAAAAAGGGGTTATATGACAATTAAGCAACATATAATAATAAGAATGCCATCATTAAAGCGAATAATCCAGTAGCTTCTGAAAAAGCAAATCCTAAAATGGCGTATGCGAACAGTTGCCCTCTTAATGAAGGGTTTCTGGCTACACCTAATATTAGAGCACCGAAAACTATCCCTATTCCTACACCTGCTCCTATTAAACCAGTAGTCGCTAAACCAGTACCTATAATTCTAGCTGCTTGTATCATTTATTTTTTAATTTAATATGTTTGATTTATAGAAAATTCTAACTTTTATAATATAATTTGTACAAAAGTTTAGATTTAAGCAATAAGATATGCGATTAATATACCAACTGTGTGTAATATTAAATATATAAAAATGTGTAAGTTTATTCTACAATATGCTTGACTTTTAAAGAATTTTGTAATCAAGGACACTGTTATAGAGTGTGCAAGGCTGAACTCTACAAAGTGAAGAAAAACTTCTTAGGGTTTATACTACCATAATTAATGCATACACCAAGAGCACTCAGACTTGAACTGAGAATTTAAAGTTTGAAGCTTCACATTTTGCCAATTAAACTATGCTCTTATATATTTATATGCGTATATATACGCATACATGTGCGGGTAAATATGTTGGAAGTATAAGTCCGGAAAAGAGATGATTTGAACATCCAGGTGTTTGCACACAATATTTAGCAAATATCTTGCCTTACCGATGGCAACTTTTCCTTTTAAAGATATTTTATATTTACGAGTAAAACGGGCCTCGATCCCGCATAATTCTCCTTGACAAGGAGACTCCTTACCAATTAGGATATTTACCCTCTTTTTTAGCTTACGGCCAGTCGAAGTCGAATCGACACGCTTCGTGTGGAAGACGAACGGTCTACCATTAACCTATGGCCGTGATCAGTTAAAGATAGTTTCATTACGTGTTTATATACACAGATTTATTTTAGAATAATTAGTTATAAAACGCTTAAGACCAGTGGGATTTGAACCCACATAATGATGATTAAAAGCCACATATTTTACCGTTAAACTATGGTCTCTTTGTCCTGTATGCAAAGAGTAAACCCTACACACACAACAATATATTTATTATAAGGTAAAAAAACTTTATAAGTAAAAACTTTATAAAAAAAAGTGGCAAGGACAAACATGCTAAACTCATATAGAGCCCCCCAAGGCAACACAAGGAAACCAAAGGTCAAGGCCCACCGTATAAAAGGCTTTTTTTCAAGCGAGATGTAGACACATTAATTAGTATTAAATATTAATCTAAGGGGAACTAGAAAGCTAAACTGTGGACTAAAAATCGTGCACTTTACCTACTAGCGATAGCTTTTAGCATATCTTTTACAATTTTACAAGATATAGCAGTATTCAAATTAGTGCTTTCCGACGCACTAGAGAATTTTTTAAAAACCTTTGCTTCGGCAAATCCCTCGTCTTCTAGCATTCATCTTAGTTTCGTCATGTCCGCAACTGAGAAATGAGCTTCTCTAAATGAAGCCCCTTTGGGGGCCTTGCTCATTCTATCCAGCATATCCCGTGCCTCGTGACGGTTTATAACTGCGCTACCGTGGTCTGCTGTAGGGTTGGCTTCGTTTGTATCTCTCGCCTGATTATGGTCATAATCTCTATGTTGGTCTTGTACCGGAACAAGTGCTGGGCCACCACCTTGGGGTGGTTGTGAGTTAGGTGTGCCTCCAGCACTTGGGTCTACAGGTGGAGTGTTATTAGGATCCATCTGTACACTGTACTGGTCTAAAAAATTCATAACGTCTAATCCGTTTACCAGATAAACTGCCAATTGTATAATGCTTAGAGTAACCAATATAATGGGGTATCATGCCATAATAATATCAACACACATATAAGCTTTAGATCTGTATGAGAACAGATCCGTTATGTAATGTTTTATTAAAAAAAAAAGTGTTAGTGTACTTTTTACAGTTATTATTAATAGGCATGATGATAGGGATATTATCATCTGTGTATTAAGTTCGTAATATTGGCAAATTACGACCCCCAATAATACACAGATATGTAGAGAAAAAGCCACACAATATCTACAAAATGTCAATATAAAATGGACGACTCCAAACCCAAATGGTGATTGTCTGTTAAATGGTAAGCAAGTATACGCCATAGTCCTACTCCTATAAACGCAGTTCCAATCGTAACGTGTAAACCGTGGAAACCTGTGGCAAAATAAAAACATGATCCGAAAGTTCCATCGCCTATAGTAAAAGAAGACACAGTATATTCTACTCCCTGTAAACCCGTAAATACAGCGGCTAATAGGATGGTGTAGAGTGTACCGTTTAGAGCTCCACTTCTATTACCTTGTATTATAGAGTGGTGGGCGTAAGTAACAGTTACACCACTACTTAACAATATGATTGTGTTAAGTAAAGGTAACTCAAAGGGATTTACTGCTTCTATTCCCGAAGGTGGTCAATGAGCCCCCATTTCTATAGTAGGCGATAAGGCACTGTGAAAATATGCTCAAAATATCCCCAAAAAAAATAAAGCTTCGCTTACAATAAATAGTGCAATACCCATATTTAAACCTCTCTGTACTGCTAAGGTATGATTACCTAAATAAGTACCCTCGCTTATCACGTCTCTAAACCATAATGACATAGAGCCAATTAAAATAAAAAAAGCCAGTGTTAAAGGAAGAGTTCCTACAGAAAAACCCTGCATGTTCAAAACCCCACTACTTGTTAGAGCAAAAAGCGACAGACTGGTAAATATAGGTCAAGGAGAAGGAGACACCAAATGGAAAGGATGAGCTTGAAAATTACTTCTTGTTAAGTTTTCCATTATAATTATAAAACCTATCTGATATGTATAATAAACTATTGTTTTGTCTTAGACAACCAAGTGGCCAGTGCCACGCTGATCTTAATGTTAAACGTTGTGTGTACTTGTGGCTTAAAGTAAAACGGCTTTTATGCCAAACTTTTTAACTACACGGATATACTTTTACAATGTAAAACTTGTACAAAGACGTGTGTTTATATGAAGTTATCTGGTTTAACATAGGGGATGTGAATGGTTTATCTGTTTAAAAAAAAAGGAGTTATTATAATGATAAGTCATTCATTAGTGCACATAAGCTATCACACTTTTTCGCATAGATAAAAGATCTTTATCTTGTAAAGTCTACATTTTTTGTAAATGCTTTTAAGCTAGGGTATTAAAGATAACCACGGGGTTAGCTTCAAATTTGCGAGTCTACGAGTCTAGTGATACAAAGTTTAAAAAGTTTATTATAAATATCAGGTTTTGTAAATTAGGCGTGTGAAACAAACCTATTAGATAGATCATTACAAGTGAGTTCATAACAGGTACAAGCCTTATACGAGAAGTTCAACCCAACTCATAGAACTTCTCTAGAGGTGCCAAGGATTCGAACCTTGTAATATTTGATCTGCAATCAATCACATAACCACTCTGTCTACACCTCTTAAGATGTGTAATATTTGTATACCTATCAGAATATAAGAAGATCTTTTACACCGGTATCTTTAAAAGCGCAGGTGAGATTCGAACTCACAATGTTTGTGTCCGTAGCACAATACTTTGCCTATTAAGTAACTGCACATTACATAAATATAGACCTATATTTACGTAAGGGTAGCAATTAGATAGGTAGCCTTAGAAGCGAATTGAACACTTATCTAGATATTAACAGTATCCCGCTCTACCTTTGAGCTACTGAGGCTTATCTAATATCTAGAGTAGATAGGGTATTGTGCCTTGTGTCTTTGTAACAGAGACACAGACACAAATAGGAAGAAAAGGAATCGAACCTTCGGCAGCCACAGCTATTGAGTTTACAGCTCAACCCGTCAACCAACACACGGAACCTTCCCTTTTACTTAAAAAATTGTTTTTTTTAAGGACCAGATACTACCTGCCTTGTTAATTCTGTCAATAGAATTTGCAACGGTTGGTACAGATGCGCCTGCCTTACCTCCAGGTACAACAGTAGCTCCTTTAGCGCCCAGAGGTCAAGAACTACCTTTTACAACATGAGCCAAAGAATACACGCTGCTCGAGAATATCAGGGTTTGAACCTAAATTACGAAAGTTTATTCGTAGTTTTACCTAGATTAAACTATATTTCTTTAATATAATGATATACATTATATGTGTGTATTGTTAAAATTAATCAATCCCGTGCAAGTTCCCCTACACGAACCATATTTCGACTTGACACTAATCATAGATACACATACGAAAACCCAATTTACTTTTAATTAAACCTCCTGTGTTTAAAACAAAATATTGAAGCCAAACTTATTGCATACATCTAATTTCAGCGTTTGACGAGTAGTTAGTACCCAACTGAGGTTATATCCACCGTGACATGCTGATACACGATTACTCGTAATTCCTTTTTCACGCAGTCGATTTACAGACTGCGATCCATATTATGACTATATTTGGGAGATTAGCTCTATTTTACAATTTCGCTTCTCTTTGTAAAGTCCACGTGGCACGTCTATAGCCCACAATATTAAGGCCATGTTGACTTGTCTTGGTCCCTCTTATCATCTTCCAATATAGTGGCGAACTACTTTATTAAGTAAATAAAATAAGGGCTTACGTTAATTTAATGGAACTAACCAAAATCTCACGACATTAACTGAAGACAGCCGTGCAACTCCTGTAAAATTCTTCTATGGAAGAAAGCTATACAAACTGTGGTAAGGTTTTCCGTGGATCATCAAATTAAACAACATACTTCACTACGGGTTTCAGAAACGGTCTAATGATTTCAGTTTATACGTTGCCATATTACTCTTGAGGTGGAGTGCTTACACTTTCATTTATAAACAAAATTATCTTGTCTATGACACTCATCATTGTCTGCTCAGATTACTAGGGTATCTAATCCTGTTCATTTATTTTGAGCCTTCGTCCCTCAACGTCAGTTTTTACCTAAAAAGTTGCCTTCGCCGTTGCCTGCTCTAAACGGGTATCACAGAATTTTATCTCTCCACTCCTTTATACACATCTTTCTCACATAAAACTCTAGTTAAATAGTCCCTATTGGTAATCAGGCTTGTTTAACGGTCTAGGTACCCTTTAAACCTATTTAAGATGAATAACACTAGTCTTACTCGTCTTACCGCGACTGCTGGCACGAGAATTAGTCAAGACATATAGGTAAAAAATGTCATCATCATCTCTTTACCTAGAACTTTAATTAACCGAGTTAACTTTGTATTATTCAATACAAACAGCTTTCGCTATACATTCCCCCAAGTTGCTGGTTCAGCTGTTAAGCTATTGACCAATATTCCTCACTGCTGTAATAAAAACCGTGGGCTTTATTCATGCCACACTGTGACCAATCGACCTTCCAGTCTTGGCTGGGGGTATTAAGCTAGTTAAGCAATTACCTTGACTACTACTACCCAAGATATAAAAACATCTAGAAGCAAAGGTTACTTTTTATAACCTTCTTTACTCGCATTGCAACTATTGCAACGCGTCTATAAGGAATTTTATTATGCCTAACTTCAAGGCAGTTATACACCATATTACTCACCTGTACACCACTCCATCTAATATTTCTAAAAGACGACGTACGATTAGCATGTGTCAAGCATTTGGACAGCGTTCATTCAGAGCCATCACCGAACTCAATGTTTTATATTATATACTCTTAAACCTTGTTAAGATTTAACTTTAATGGATGTTTATCCATCTAAGTTGCAAATAATGACCCCCCGTTCATGACCGGCAACCGGCAACCGGCAACCGGCAACCGGTAACAGGCTATAAATCTATACTTATATAGAACGCAAGAACCAACACTTTAGTGTGAAGAAAAAAAAGGCCTTATACATCGTAAAATATGTTTATTGTTTTTATTTTGGTATAAATTAAGCCGGTTCCTGTTTTAACTAGAATGACTAAAAAAAGGCCAAGTTGAGGATTATCAGTTCGCTATTATACTTGTGGAAATATAATACTTATTTTCTGTTTGGGACCAAGGCTTTAACCTTTATGTGTTTAATATATCAACCTAAAAAGCATCGGACTTTCCTATATATTATATAGTCTCTATGTAACATATTATGTAATTTTATACCAAAAACATATGTATTAAGATAAACCACTATGTTTTATACTACTCCTGTAGAATATATCAAAGTAGATACAGAATAATGTAAACCATCTAAGATAGGACAAGGGTAAACACCTAATACAACTGTAAAGACAATTAGTGTAATCAACATATAGAATTCACGCTTATTAAGGTCAGGAACATTGAATAAAAAGAATTTACTGTAAGATCCTGCAAACGCTATTCTATTAAACATATATATAGTGTATGCTGCACTTAGTATAATAGAAGAACTGGCAAGTAGCCCTAATAAGGGCAGTCTTTCAAAGACACCATATAGAGACATAAATTCACCTATAAAGTTTAAGGTTAGAGGTGCACCACAGTTTGCTAAACACAATATAAAAAGTATTACAGAAAATAATGGCATTACTTGAGACATACCTCTGTAATAAGTTATCAGTCTGGTGCTGGATCTGTCGTATAATACACCACCTGCACATATAAATAAACCACTTGAAACAAAACCATGGGCTAAACCTAAAGCTATACCACCCTCTATACCTTGTATGGTGTTACTGAATACTCCTATTAAGTATACTGCTGCATGCGATACCGACGAGTAAGCAATCAACTCCTTAATATCTACGGTTCTTAAAGTGCTTAGACTAGCATATACAATAGTTATAACTCCAACTAAAAATACAAAGTATGTATAATCTATGGAAGCCTTGGGCAACAGAGGTAATATTAATCTCAATATACCATACAGGCTTAGTTTTAATACGATACCTGCTAAAATGATACTACCAGATAAGGGAGATTCTACGTGTGCTTTTAAAAGTCAAGTGTTTAAAAATATAGTAGGAGTTTTTACTGCAAAAGCTATAAATATTCCATAAAATAAAAATAACTGTGTAGAATAATCAAAGTTATTTTTACTTAATGCATCAAAGTCTGTACTACCCATTATACTAGACATAGTTAAGATAGATAGCAGCAGAAATAACGAACCTAACAGTGTATATAAAAATAAATAAAAACTCGCTCTAACTCTGTTGCTTGAACCGTATAACCCTATTAAGATAAACAAAGGTGGTAGTATACTTTCAAAGAAAACGTAGAAAAGTAATATATCTAAAACTAAAAATACTGCAAGCAATAAACTTTCTAATAATAAAATTATTATTACAAAAGATCTTACATTTTCTCTTATTGAATTTCAATTACTTAAAAGTGAGATAGGCATAATTATAGTAGTAAGTAATACAAAATAGATGGATAAACCATCTACACCTAAATATAAGTCATATAGATTTATTTGATGGTACTCTTGTACAAATTGGAACTGGTTACTGCTAAAATCAAAAAATATAAAGATAAATAAAGACAAAATTAAGTTTAATATAGTAGTAGATAGCCCTATTTTTTTAATACGTCCTAAGTTCAAGTCTTTTTCGTTATATGCTAAATTGCTAGAAATCGCAAAGATACCGATTAAGGGTATCAATAATAATGATAGTAGAATCATGTATACTTATATATAAATTAATTTAAAAATTTCCTGCTAAATTAATGATTTATGTAACACTGTAAAGATGTCTACAGTAATGGCTATAAAAAAAAAAGATGCTGTTCTGTATGAATATTTTATTTATAATAAGGTGATATTAACTGGTATTATGTCAAAACTATATAACACACAAGGTATTAATACTATAAAGGCTATTACGATAGGCAGTAATATTGTTCAACAGAAAGACATTAATTGATCATATCTAATTCTAGGAAAAGAAGCTCTTACCCATATAAATACAAAAACCATTATACAACTTTTAAACCCTAGGGACAAGTTATAAAATAGACCTTCTATAAAAGGGTTAGATAGTATAGATTCCTGATTATAATAAACCGCATCTAAATAAAAATCAAAATCTATGTATTGAATTAAAAAGGTTAAGTCTATTATAAAATAAAGATAACCTCCTAAAAACAATAAACTAGATAGTATACACATAAATACAATACTAGCATATTCCGCCAGGAAAAAGAAAACAAATATAGCTCCTGCATGCTCGGTCATAAAACCACTAACTAGTTCGGACTCTGCCTCTGCTAAGTCAAAAGGTGCTCTGTTCGTTTCTGCTATTGACCCTATGTAAAATATTATAAAAACAGGTAATAAAGGAACAATGAACCATACTGCTTTTTGTATTTCTACATTTGCAGTAAAATTCAAACTACCACTTAAAAATACCACTATCAAAATAGCTGAGCTTAAGATAAGCTCATAACTTATTAGTTGTGCAGTACTTCTTAAAGAACCTAAAAAAGCATATTTAGAATTAGCACTTCAACCCGCAAGTAATATACCGTACGTACTTAGCGAAGACACGGCCAACATATACAATATACCTAAGTTGAAGTCCAAAATAGCTATACCTGGACCATATGGCACAATTGCGTAAACTAACAATGAAAATATTAATGTTATAACAGGCCCTAAAAAGAATAGTATGAGATTGGACTGTGTGGGTGCTACGTATTCTTTTAGTAATAATTTAAGGGCATCCGCAAAAGCCTGTAATAAGCCTAAATATCCCACAATGTTAGGACCAAGCCTTCTTTGCATACTGGCCATGGTTTTTCTTTCTGCTACGGTTACATAAGCTACCGTCAATAACACAGGCAGTACGTGTACTAAAACCTCTAGTATAGACATAAGTATTGGTGAGTAAATCATGATATTTATGCACATATTTTATAACATTTATGTGTTATAAATGTGCATAAAGGTAAAGTGGTCTAACGTGCACTATTATTATGCAATGTGCTTACAATAATGTTTTTATTTAGAAAAAGTTCTTAAAATTGTTCTTAAGTTAACCAGACTCTAGCATAACTGTGATATCTATCATTTTATGATAAATGAAATTTATTGATATTACCCCCTCCAGTATAATCAAGACTATACTTCTCTCCCCGTATATATCAGTGAGCACCACCGTTTAGATAGATTTTACCTACATACTCTCCTATAGTTTTATTAGACTATAATAAATTATTACATCAGTGGGGAACCACGGTACAAAACTCCTTAACTCGCTAAAAAAGCAATTAACGTCTAATACCTGGAAATTTTAAAAAATGCACGCCAGTTATTTTTTCACGTTCGACAACTTGTCTTACAATCTCGGACTTTATCACAGTGCGACCTGTCCTGTACTCTAAGTCCGCAACTTGGCTTAATATAGACCCGCTACTTATTTTTTGAAAAGCTTGTTCATCTATGGCCTCCTGTTGACCAAGAGTCGTTAAAGAGCGAGGCCTGTCGTCCGCGTCAAATACAAAGGTATTACCAAAGTTATTGTAGGATTTATCCAACATCTCGCTAAGATGCTTGTCCGTATATACTATCTTGGCTGCGGCTTCTATTCAAAGTCGCAAATTTAGAAACGATTTTGTATATCAAGACTCACGCAGATCTTCATCTAAAGAGCAATATATAACTTCGTACTGACTACGTATATTAATAGCTCGTTCTAGGGTTGATCTTAGCTTATAACTACGCGACTCATATGCGCCCGCGTTTTTATTTCCAGGGGCTAAAATATAAAGGCCGTCATCCTGCTCTTCCAATGTTCCATCTATTGTTCAGTATAACTCCCGAGTTTCAGAATTTAGTTTTAAAGCAATATATTCTGACGCAGCATGTCACGGTTTTGATTCGAGTTCAATTAACGATCTTGCGTGTACATTGTTTGGGTCCGTATCATGTATACATGCAAAACGCAGATTTGTGTGCGCAATAAACGTTCTATACAGATCAAGTCTAGCGATGAAATTTTAAAGGGGCGAATTCTCACGTAGGAAGTCAGGATCAAGATCTTTGTCGGAATTGGGCATATCAGGTTTTATTGCTGAAAAACCATTATCTGGACCTCCGTCTGGACCTCCACCTGGACCTCCACCTGGACCTCCACTAGGTCCTCCGCCTGGACCTCCACTAGGTTGTCCGCCAGAACCCCTGAAAGGGTCCCCTCATGGACCATTTCGATCAAATGGATTTATATTTAATCTAAAATCAGCTAATAGATCATTTAAGTCTAAAAAATAAAAAAACACGGGTATGCAATACATGCACGAACCTATAAAAATTTTACAAGGAACAGCTATGAATATTATTCTTAATAAAGATTTTGTTAAATGATAAACAACCATGCCTGTGTCACCCTTGTTTTTCTTATATAAAAAAGCAATGTAAACGCACACAAATATTAATATTAAAATAACAAAGTAATTGTTAGTAATTACAAACCCCATTTTACTTAAAAGTAATCTCAAATAGCCAACTGACACGAATACTACTGTATATACACACAGCAATACACACATAAGTCGCTTGTTTTTTAACTCCGACTTAAAGTCTACCCAAGCTAGCTTAACATAATGTCAATGTAATATAACATGATAAACATACATGTTTATAAGCCCGATTATGTGGCTAATGTCGCTTAGAAGTAATGCTAGTCATGAATAAGATAAGCTACTGTTTAACACAACAGTGCCCTTTAAGTCGAGGTGTTTACCAGGTACACCTGAACCACGATTATAAATATAAGTGAAAACAGTACTGATGATTAGTATTAGTAGATCATTACTGCTTATGAACACATAAGGGACCAATATATACATAATCAGACCTATTAGTATATAAAGGGCATAAGATGTAACTATGCCTGTGTCTAAAGCACTCAGCTTTTTACTTAAAGTAGTTAACGCCTTTTCTAAGCCATGTGGTCCAACTAACTCTATAGATCCCTTATCTAAAACCTTTGTAGTTTGTCCCCCCAATTTAAGCACAAAATTAGTAACATATTTATTGTAAAACATTTCAATTAAAAATCTTTGATTAAAAAAGCCAAAAACATTGTAACCAAAGGTAGTAAATTTAAAAGATATTAATGTTTTAGGTAGATACTCAGATAAGATCATAGCTAAAATAGTTAAAGTTATAGTAAAGAACAAAGGTAATAGTTTGTAAAAGCTAGGTACTGCAAATTCAGTATCTATCATTATTTCATGACCAGGGTGTATAAATAAACTATTGTCTGCAAAAAAGCTAGAACCTAACCCTATAAATATATCTTTAGTTATATAACCAAAAAAGATAGAAAAAACTGCTAATGCAACTAAAGGTATACTCATAAATATACCTCCTTCGTGTGCTTTATTATAATTAACTACGGGTCCGTTTGGATTAGTAAAAAAAGTCAAATACAAAGTTTTTACACTATATAAAGTAGTAAACATAGCACCTATGGTAGCAATAAAGTATACTACTACACCAGAAAAATGATACTGTCCATATGCAGATTCAAGTATAAAATCTTTACTATAGAATCCTGTCATAAATGGAAAGGCCACCAAGCTAAGAGAAGCAATCAACATCACAGAATAAGTAAGAGGTAAAAACTGTTTCAATGCACCAAACTTTCTAAAATCTTGGTTATCCGCCACGGCGTGTATCACCGCCCCTGCTCCTAAGAATAAAAGTCCTTTATAAAAGGCATGATTAACTAAGTGGAATAAGGCTATGTTGTAAGATGATAAACCTACTGCTATAACCATCATACCTAGTTGGCTCATAGTACTATATGCAATAACTTTTTTAATATCTTGCTGGAATAATCCTATTAGGGAACTAAATACCGTAGTAATTGCTCCAATTCATAAACATAATATTAGAACAGTTGAGCTGTATTCTAAAAGAGGAGAACAACGCATTAGTAAATAAACTCCTGCTGTGACCATAGTAGCAGCGTGTATTAAGGCAGAAACGGGTGTAGGACCTTCCATTGCCATAGGCAATCAGACATGCAAACCAACTTGACTACTTTTAGCCATTGCACCTATTAATAAACAAATACCTATTAAGGTTATAAGATCTTCGTTTATAAAAGGGGCTACACTAAATACTGTATTATAGTCTATGTTACCAAAAGATCATAATAGGGCAAACATACCTACTGTTAGTAGACAATCTCCTACTCTATTTGTTAAAAATGCAGATAAAGAACTTTGATTTGCAGCTATTCTAGTAAATCAAAAACTCACTAATAAGTACGAACAAACACCCACTCCTTCTCACCCTACAAACATCAATAAAAAATTGTTTGCTGTAACGAGTATTATCATCATAAAAGTAAATAGACTTAAATAGCTAAAGAATCTCTGGTTGTGCGGATCGTGACTCATATAACCTATAGAGTAGATATGTACTAATGAGGAAACTATTAGCACCGGGATTAACATTGTTACTGTTAAACTGTCAAAGTTAAAACCTCAAGATACATTTAATAACCCCGAATCAACTCATCTGAACATATGCAGTGATACAGGTATATTATTATATCCAACCTCGAAAAAAGCAACAAAGGCGAAAAGAGTAGTTATAATAACACAACTACATGTTATTATATGGGATCCAACTACCCCTATTTTTCTTCCAAAAAAACCAGATGCTATTGATCCTAATAAAGGTAAAGTTATAAGGGCTAAATACATTATTTATATTCAATTGCTATGCTACCTCTTAATCTGTAAAATGCTATTAAGATACCTAGACCTATTGCGGATTCTGCACCTGCAATAGATATAACGTAAATTGCATACATTTGACCTAATATATCATCAAAGCTTAGTGAACTTACCAATATTAAAAAAGTTATAGCTAAAAGCATTATTTCTATAGAAATAAGCATTAATATAATGTTTTTACGGTTTAAGACAAAACCTAAAATACCAACTAAAAATAAAACTAACGATAAATTCATGTTTGATGTATGTATATGTATAATTGTGATTTCTGTATGTAAGCCTAATGTATAATTAAGTAATTATAGATTTATTATATAAATTATAAATAACATATACATTAGGGTTATATTATTTCATATAACTAGTATTACTACTAATTATAGAAACGTGCTTGTAGTAAGAAAAGACAAAAACGAAGCCTGAAGCCAAAGAAAAAAAAACAAGCATTACCTCTAAACTGTATACACGGTTTACGCTGCCACTTAGCCCACAGGGATACATAAATAATATTATAAAGTATAAAACCTTGGGTTACGAATACTAGTATTAGAAATAAGTTGATATCTTATGTTTTTTAAGAAAAAATCGTATTATATATAATACCACATCCAGCTGTGACCAGCCACAAGACGTTATACATCACGATCCATGTGCTGAATAACGGTTCGAATACTAACTTCCCCTATTCCTGATCTAGACCTGGTCTTAAATCCAGAGGGAAGCACGGCATCCTGCCCTGCTTGCCTTAAGGCGGCCGTTTGCATAATCATTGTAGCTCTTAATCTCCATAATTCGTTATCTGTCAAATTGGCGAGTTTAAGAGGAGCCCTCTGTCTAAGGTTTTGACTTTTAACAATAAGATCCTCACGTTGTCGTAGTCACTCCTGTAGACTGTATGGTGTTTCGTTTATTACTTCTATTTGATCCAACGGATCTGCACTGGGAGCCTGTCTATTGTAATAACGCTCGTGGTTGTCTGTATTCCCCAGAATAAGCGGACCGCTTGGAGGCCTAGGATTATATTTTGGGTCATTAAAAACTTGTTTGGCAGATTCCCTAAAAAGCTCAATATAGCTCTTGTTATCCACATTAATACGAACACTTGTGTATAAATCTAACAACAGCGCGGTGATCCCTAACTCTAGTACTTGTATATCTATTTTTTTAAAATATACATATATTAGTAATATACTACCGAAAAGTAAGCAGTTATAAACTTTTATATATATCTGTAAGATATAATCATTACTCGTTTTGTGAAATCAAAGGGATGGATCTCTATATGTAATAACAGTTAAGTATGATAATGTAAACACTACAGTAATAAATGCTAGCCCTAATATCATTTCTACAGGGGATTGTGATATATAATTATACGTAATATCTTTAACGATACCGGATACATATCTAGTGATTAACCCTACTAAAACAAAAGATAAACACAAGTAACGACTCTTTCAGTGTTTAAATGAATACATTAGCATATTAGCCTCTACACTACTTACATCATTAGGTGTATATTGTTTACTCTCTATTTTCAATGCATTTTTACCCAACTCAAAGACAAAACCTAGAGTTAAAGCTGTAAAGAAAATAAGCATAACCACCAGACCATAAATACTGTTTACACTGGCGCTGACACCGTAGGGATACATTAATAATATTTCTAAATCAAACAATAAAAACAGCAAAGCAAATATGAAAAAAGATATACTAAACTGTGTCCTATTCTGGCCTAAAAAGGAATGGAACCCGCACTCAAAAACACTGTTTTTCTCCATGTAAGGAGTATGTGGTGCAAAGATGAAATTAATTGCCAATAGAGCAAAAGCTAATATAGGGATTAAAATTAAATAAAATGTTATACTTGTCATTTAAGGATTAAATAATAAAAGGCAAAGAATATTGCTGATACTTGTAAATTGTTGTGGGTTTAAAAAAAATAGTAGTATAACTAAAGTTAACATACTTATTACGATGGTTAATGAGCAGGATAGTTTTATCTCTGACGGGTTTAAAGGAGTTTCATGAAATTCTGACGAAGTTTTATACTCAAACTCGTCAAAAAATATTTGCTTTATCACACTTAGATAATATACCGCACTAATAACACTAGTTAAAATTGCTACTAATGTTAAAAATATAAATCCATTATCTAGGGCCGCACTTAAAACCATTTGTTTCGCAAAAAATCCTAATAAAGGGGGTACTCCTACAAAAGAATATATGGTTATTGCTAGGCTTAGGGCAATTAAAGGGTTAAAATAAAAGTAACCTTTCATTTGGCTTATCAACTGGATTGGTGAGTTATCTTTATCCTGAAATTTTTCTTTTTTTTCCTCCGACTTATGTCTGTATAGGCTGAAACCTATTACTATTAGCAATGCAAAAGCATTTAAATTTGCAAGTGAATATTGCATTAAATAAAATATAAATGCTTGTATAGATTCTACACTATTTATGCTTAAAGCTAACAATATAAAACCTATATGGCTAATGGTACTATATGCATACAGTCTTTTTATTCTGAACTGGTTTAATCCTAACACTGTACCTATTATAAGAGATAGCAGAGAACTCAGTAACAAACTGTATCTCCAGTCAAGTCCTTGTGCAAACGACGAACAGGTTGTGTAATGTACAATTTCTAATAGAAAGATTAAGACAGATATTTTGGCAATTATTGCAACAAAAGTCGTAACTATAGTAGGTATTGCGTCATATACATCTGGACTTCAAAAGTGGAAAGGTGCTGCACTTATTTTAAATAAAAACCCTACCGACATTATTATTAGTGCATAATTAACATAATCATTGTCAAAAGTTAATAAGAAATTATTTTTATTAATTTCTCATATATTATTTATAATATAAAAACCTTCTAAACTAGTAGTACCTGAGTTTGCATATAGTAGACTAGTACCTAGTAGTATAAAACAGGAGCTTAAACCTCCTAATAAAAAGTAAGTAAGACCTGCGCTAGTAGAAAGCTCACTGTTTCTGTATAGTGTTGCTAATAAATATAAACCATAACTTTGTAGTTCTATGCTTAAAAATATAGATACTATATCACTACTGCTTATTAAAAATGTAGCACCCGTTATGATAAACAATAGTATTAAAGGGTACTCTATTATCTTATATTGCTCTGCTTTTATGTTTAAGATACTTGTGTTGATTTCTTCGTGGTAGTTTTTGTTAAGTAAATAAGTGATACTTAAACCTCTTAACATGTTTCGGGGATAAAAGGCGGTTAATACTAATATAACTGCACTTATTGTGTATATAAAACTTTGAAATACTTGGCTAATAGAAGTGGCGTGAAATAATCCTCCAAATAATCCTATCCCTGTGCTTAAGGCTGTCATATTTAGGTTGTCTATGGTAATAACAATAATAATTATTAACATAACTATGGTAGTTCGGCTATATAATATAGCTTTATCTCGTCTTAATGTGACGGCGTTAGAAAATAATAAAAGTAGCAACGACGTTATAAGCATCTTTTTGGTAAATACCCTGATATATAAGGGCTAAGTATATCAATTATGATATACCCGGATATAAAGTTATTATCAATTATGATATACCTAGATAATAACTTTATATGGTATATAAAAGTTATGTGTAACTTACTAGCATCTTTGCTGTTATAATATAAGTTTTTATTTACCACACTCTCACCAGGGATTCGAACCTTGATCATGATATTAGAAGTATCCTGCTCTTCCATTGAGCTAGTGAGAATTATGTGTAAAGGCAACACATTCGTCATATAAACAACAAACTTATTAGCTTATAATTTACTAATAAAAGTTCGCGTTAAAAATAAACGTACAAACCTTGGTATAATATACTTGCTTGTCATGTATATCATTATTACTAATAATATAAAAGTAAAGGTGACCTGGTTTACAAAATAAAAGGGTACTAATTGCGGCATGTTTACTTAACTTTTAATTTATTAATACGATCCTGCATTGTTCCCTTAGAGGAGGGGGGTAAAAAAACGTACTAAATACTAGTTATAAGGCGATAAAGACAAAAAACCCTGCTATACTCCCCGGGCCTAGAGCGTATATACTAATAAACATATGTAACGGTCAAACGTTAATGTAAGTCCAAGGCATCTTTAATATAACTACAAGTTAAAACTACAAAAACTTGCGCTTGTATAAAAGCAATACCTAACTCTAAGCCTGAAAATGCTATAATAAAGGATAAGGGTATTAAACCTAAAAAGAAAAATACAAAACCCGATGTCATAATATTATATGTAAATCCGGCTAATATATTTAAAAGCATGTGGCCACTTAAAATGTTAGCACCTAAACGTAGACCTAAGCTAACGTTTCTAGATAAGTATGATATAAATTCTATTAAGACTAATAAGGGTAATAACCCTAAAGGGCATCCAGCAGGTACGAATAAAGAGAAAAATTTTAAACCATGTTTATTAAGTCCTAAAATAGTTGCACCTAAGACTACCGTGAAGCTCAAGGAGAATGTTAAGATGAAATGGCTGGTGGAAGCAAAACTATAAGGAACCATACCTATTAGATTATTTATTAAAATGAAAATAAATAAAGCGTAAATAAAAGGAAAGTACGTTTGCCCCCTATTCGCATTTATTTGGTTTGTTACTATACTGTATACAGTAGCGTACACAGTTTCCTGGCTTAATGATCAGGGATTCATTACTATCCTGTTATTATTAGTAGCTAATAAATTTACGGCCAATGCTATGTAAGCACCCAGACTTAAATATAAACCTATGTTAGTATATGATACATGTAGATTACCTAGGACTGGGGCATCTATACTAATTAAATTTCTTATTTCAAATTGATCCAAGGGACTCGTTACAGAAATCATATGCTTATTATACACATGTATGTTATATCGCAAGAGATTTTAAAACTAAAAATCTCCAATGCTGCTTATAATTTCTTTCCTTGTCCCTTTTCTTAATAAGATTAATAAATACTAATTTATGACACAACGATTAAAACGCTCACTGACAAATACCAAATATTAATGACTTGTTAGTAGATCCATAACTACGGTGTATGTGTAAATAAGACAACGGGACCCGTAAGAAGTTTAAACCTCCTCTCTGCTTTACTATCGCTTGTTGGACAAGGTATTTTAGATTACCCGTCCGTCGAGCGTCGAGTAACATAAGAAGAGTACAAGTCACTAATGACATATAGATTGGTATATAACACAGGGTATACCAATAAACCGGGCAGTTGTCTTAGTAAAAGGCCAGGGCTGAAGTATCTCTTTACAAAAGAAGTCACAAAAAGTAAGTTTATGATCCGTACTCGTTAAAAATCTTTGCATGAACTTAACAAGCCTAATGGCTATCTAGGTCTAAGACCAGCATACTGACGTGACATAGAAAGTGGGTAAGGTATTATAGTAATCCTTGCTATGTTAGGATTAGATGGGTCTTGTTCTTTTAGGAAAAGATCCCCATTCATTCCGAAATAACTCTTAGTGTTTTCACCTACAGTAACAATAGCTGGTATAAGTGGTTGACCAAAATCATGCCCATACGGATACAAAAAAAAAAGTAACTCGCCTACGGGAGTAACCCTTACTTCACTATACCTGGAAAAAGTACTCCCTACTACAAGATCACGTCTTATTTCTGTAGGTGCAAAAGGTGAAGTATGTCCCCTGCCGAAAAAATCGGCACGTGGCCGCCCCATTGCACGGCCACAACTTTCTTCCCGTCACCTTTTAATTTCTTCGGGGCAATCTGCCCATACACGAGGCCTAATCCATCAGTTAAACCACTGCTGTCGTAAACTATCATTTTCTCCGGGTCCAGGGGGCTGGTTACGGTATGTGTCAGGAATGGTAGCAGGAATGGTGTCAATGTCACTATCCCTTTCAACAATGTGGTCAGCAAGGCCACCATTGTTTGGGTCACTATTACCGGCAGTATTGCCTATACTACCATTGCCGGCACTATTGCTTTTACTACTATTCATTTGACCAGTAGAAAATTTTCTCAGATCTTTATTTTTACAACCATTGTCATCACTTGACATGCTTGCAGTCGGTAATTTATGGGCATTCTTAATTCAGTTAAAAAGATCTTTAATAGTATTAAAATTAATCCCTTTAAAACTAACAGTAGTAAAGTTTTCATTTATAAAAACGGATACCGAAGCCATGAATAAGTAATATGAAACAGAAAGACACCCAGTGTAATCCTTAAACACATTAACGTCGTATATGTCATTTATAAGTCATCTGGTAATATATCCTACCATAAAGATAATACAAATTTTAAATAAACCGTTTAAGGTGAAAAATTTACTTTGTATGAGTTTAGTGTTAAAAGGATTGTCAGTGTTAGTGGCGTAATTTCTCATAGGTTTAACTCCTAGCATACCTATCTTATTTATAGAAAAAGGATTTAAAATTTTAAAATTCATTTTGTTGTTTCCGTTCAGGATGAGTTAAATTAAAATCTAGGGTATCGAACTGCAATCTCTATCCAAGAGCCATTTCTTTGTTAACTACATATTGGTGCAATTTACGGAAACAAAGAAAGGATACTTTAGATAAAGTTTTTCGGAAATGCGTATTCTGGCTATACGTGGTTTTAGAGGGCGATTAACAATTAAGTCAATAAACGATGATTTTGTACCCTACAATTTTTGTAATTTCTTTGTGCCTATGTTTAGACTTATTTATCGATAAATAAGCATCATAGTGTGATTCTAACTTTAAAACGTAGTCCCTAGATATTGTTCTTTTTTCTTCTTTAGTTAAAATATTATGATATATATAGGTAGCATAAAGTATTTTTGTAAAACTCAATCTTACATATTTATTGCTACTACTGCTCAGGTGTTTTTTTTAAAAGGAAGAATAAGATTCATTAGCTGCCCTAACTATTACAAAAAAAAAAAAAAATAAATGGTGAAACCACCAGTGTGTTCCAGTAAAAAAGCGTGCAAAGGAACTATGTGAAGCCTAAACCGATAGACCATTATGCCGAGCCGAAAAGCAGCTCAAAACCGAGCACCAAAGGGTTTTGAGTAACAGTACAATGAAACTAAGCGTTTTTTTTTAATTTGATTAAAAGCAGAAATCTCTCTAAGTATTTATTATTCATTGTTTTCATAATTCGTATTTTCGTCTTCTGAGTTTTCATCACTGGACATGTCTTCTCCTGTTATTTTATATGCCTCCGAAGTACCATTTGTAACCGAATCGTTTGATTCTAGGTCATCGTCTAAGTAACTAGGACTATGCAAGTCTGCAGTGTCGCCTCCTTGTGTTTCATACTCTTTAGTCAATTCTTCTAGTCTTTCTTGATCTTTATTTCATTCTTTCTCCGTTTCCACTAGTTCTTTATTTTTCTCTTGGGTTTCAGACTTGCTTAGTTCTTCATTCTTTAAGGAATCAGCTAAATCATGCATTATTTCATACTGCTCCTGTGTCTCTTTTGAAAGTCTATCATATTGTTCCTTTACATCACTCAAAGAGGACTGCAAAGGTAAAGATATAAAGGCATGCGCCCTTGGTGGGGCATAACTTATTTGTTTACAAAAAAAAGATACTAATTGCGGCATATTTACTTAACTTTTAATTTATTAATACGATCCTGCATTGTTCCCTTAGAGGAGGGGGGTAAAAAAACGTACTAAATATTAGTTATAAGGCGATAAAGACAGACAAATGCAACTATACCCCTAGGACTGGAACATATACACTAATAAACATAAGCAATGGTCAAACGTTAATGTAAGTCTAGGGCATCTTTAATATAACTACAAGTTAAAACTACAAAAACTTGCGCTTGTATAAAAGCAATACCTAACTCTAAGCCTGAAAATGCTATAATAAAGGATAAGGGTATTAAACCTAAAATAGTTGCACCTAAGACTACCGTGAAGCTCAAGGAGAATGTTAAGATGAAATGGCTGGTGGAAGCAAAACTATAAGGAACCATACCTATTAGATTATTTATTAATAAAAAAAAATAAAGCGTAAATAAAAGGAAAGTACGTTTGCCCCCTATTCGCATTTATTTGGTTTGTTACTATACTGTGTACAGTAACGTACACAGTTTCCTGGCTTAATGATCAGGGATTCATTACTATCCTGTTATTATTAGTAGCTAATAAATTTACGGCCAATGCTATGTAAGCACCCAGACTTAAGTACAAACCTGTATTAGTATATGACTACTATAGATTACCTAGGACTGGGGCATCTATACTAATTAAATTCCATATTTCAAATTGATCCAATGGACTTGTTGCACAAATAATTCGATCATTGTGCACGAGCACAATGGATCCTACACGGCTTCACAACTCAAACCGTTTAAGACTTTTTATATCTTTCTTCCTTGTTTTCCTCCTTTTCCTCCTTTTTCTCCTTATCCACCTTATCCTTCTTATCCTTCTTATCCACCTTATCCTTCTTATCCTCCTTATCCGAGGATAAGGAGGATAAGGATAAAAAACTCCAATGAATGCTAATTTACGACAGATTGATTAAAACGCTCGCGGATAAATACCGAAAATCCTTGGCTTGTTAGTTAGTTCATAGCAATGGTGTACGTGTAAATAAGACAGCGTAACCGGTAAAAAAGTCTAAACCCCCGCTCAGCTTCACTACCGCTAGAAGGACTAGGTATTTTAGACTATCAGTCCACTACGTAACATAAGCTGAGTAGTCACCATTCCATTGGCATTTATTCTACGTATAATCGTATCTCCGTTAGGTAGTGGCTGTGTACAAAACCCACTAAAGAGTAGCGTGCTAATACCTGGTTTTTTCATTAAAACGTCCACACTACCATCCCTTCTTACCTTAAGGTCTGTTCTTTCAGAGTAAATATTATTCAAGGTGTAACCCTTTACAACACTACCTGCAGGAAAACGTGTTCCTGGTTGATATATTCATGCCGTTCCATCGGGTGCTGCATCTGCTATTGCAGCAATCTGCTCACGATACTGTTGGTTAGGGGACGGTGGCAAATTGCCCGTTGCAGTCGGAAAGCGATCCATATGTAATGCACTCGCATTTGCAGGCTTGGGTAATGAAGGTTTAGAGACCTCAGGTTTTTCCGTAATAGAGCCTTGTATATGCAATTCGGAGTCTTTAATTAAGGAAAAAAAGATTGCTTGTAGCGCGTTTTTTAAATCTAATATAAATTTATTAGGCAAACGTGATATAAATTCTTCTAAAGCAACCTTAGTAAAAATAGTAAATACACGAGATACAAGCACTATAAAAGTAAAATCTTCCAATGCGGATAAATCAAGGGCAAATCCTGAGATAATAAGGCTTCTAAATCAAAATGCTAAGGGTATACTTATCAAGAGTACTGCTATCGATGTTAGATTAAAATGTTGTTTTAATCTAGCCATAAACGAAGATTGTGACGGCTGAGATATAAAAGCGTGCGCACTTGGCGGCGTGTAGTTTATTTGTTTATCAAAAAATGTTATAAATCGTGTCATGTTTCCCTAATTAAAAAAAAGTAAATAAATTAAAATGATTCTGAATCGTCTATGTGATCACGCCTCACCGACAAACACCGGTAAACTCCCCCTTTCTCCAGGCCAAAGCCTAAGTGTAAATGCTCCAGGCTTGATCAATATTTTACCACTCAATTGTTCCGGCGAACTTTGTGATAAACAGGTAAAGCAAATGCTCGCTTATTCTATCGTGTATATTCACGATTTATCTTTCCTAATAAGGAATTATTCATCTTAAACACAGTAAGTACATACATTTTAGTAATTTCTTTGGACTTATATTTAGACTTATTTATGGATAAATAAGCGTCATAATATGATTCTAGTTTTAAAACGTGATCTAAACATATTGTTTTCTTTTGTTCGTTATTTAAGGTATTATGATATATATAAGGGGCATAAACTACTTGTGTAGAACCTAATATTGCATATTTGTTGTTACTACTGCCTACATGTTTTTTTAATAAAGAAGAATAAAATTTATTGGCTGCTCTAATAATTATCCAGAGAAAAAAGAATAACAAATAAACAGTGAAAGGATTTGAGTGTTCAGACAAAAAAGTAAACAAAGGAACTACATAGATCCTGAAGTGATAAACCATCACACTAAAGAAAAGAGCAGCCCAAAACCTAAGATCAAAAGGTTTTGAGTAATAGTACAGCCAAACTAGACGTTTAGTGATAAATTCAATTAAAAACAGTAGTTTATTTAAGTGCTTGTTATTCATTATTGTCGTTTTCGTGACTCGCGCTTTCGTCAACTGGTTGATTTTCGTCGGCCGAACATTGATCACTGGACATGTCAACTCCAGTTTGCTGGAATGCGGGATCAGTACCTTCAAGAACAGGGTCGTGGTCAGAAATCTCTTCTTTTTCAGTGAAAGGGGGCTTAACCAAATCTCGAGTGTCACCACCCATGCTATTATACTCCATAGATTTATCTATTATTTGGTCGAACGAGTCTGTGAAGTTTTCCTGAAGCCTTACTAGTTCCTGGTTTTTTTCTATGGTGTCACTTTTGCTTAATTCTTTACTATTCAACTCCTCAGCTAACCGGTGCATTGACACATAATCCTCTTGCGCTTTTCTAGCAAGTTTATCATGTTCTTCCTTTATTTCCTCTAAAGCGACGCTTATAGGAACAGTCGGAAAAGACTGCAAAGGTAGTGATATAAAGGCGTGCGGCTTAGGCGGAGAATTTAATCCTCACTCTAAAGATGTATAACATCTGTTTTTTAGCATCTGTAAGACATCAGTATAAAAACTACCCGTCTCTCAAGGGTATCTTGAAGTAGCGTTACCTTGAGTTAATTGTGAATATACTACAGATAAGAATAATACGGTAGCTATTACACTTATAAGAGATCCTATACTACTTATTAAATTTCAGCCTGCAAAAGCATCAGGGTAATCGCTAATTCTCCTAGGCATACCTTGTAGTCCTAAAAAATGTTGAGGGAAAAAGGTAACATTAACTCCAATGAACATTATTCAAAAATGTACTCTACCTAAAAATACATTATAGTCTAACCCTAATATTTTTGGAACCCAGAAATATCATGCACTGAATAATGCAAATACAGCTCCCATACTTAATACATAGTGGAAATGTGCAACTACGTAATAAGTATCATGGAAAGCTATATCAAGAGAAGCGTTAGCTAAAACTACTCCACTTAACCCTCCAATTGTAAACATGAATACAAAACCTAATGCAAATAGCATAGAAGGTGTTAAGTGTAATGATCCCCCATAACAGGTAGCTAATCAACTGAATATTTTAATACCTGTTGGTACAGCTATTATTAAAGTAGCAGCCGTGAAATAAGCTCTCGTGTCTACGTCTAATCCTACGGTATACATATGATGACTTCAAACAACAAATCCTAATACACCTATTGACATCATGGCGTAAACCATACCTAAGTATCCAAATACTGATTTATTAGAACTTGCTGAGATTGTTGTACTTATTATACCAAATCCGGGTATAATAAGTATATAAACCTCGGGGTGCCCAAAAAATCAGAAAAGATGTTGATATAAAATAGGATCACCACCTCCTGCGGCTTCAAAGAAAGATGTGTTAAAATTCCTATCTGTTAGTACCATCGTTATTGCACTGGCTAAAACGGGCAGAGATAATAATAGTAACACGGCTGTTACTACAACGGCTCACCCGAATAAAGCTAACTTGTGTAATCTTATTCCAGGGGCTCTCATGTTTAGGATCGTGGTTATAAAGTTTATTGCACCTAATAAACTACTTATTCCAGACAAATGTAGTGCAAATATTGCTAAATCTACACTAGGACCACTATGACTTTGTACCCCAGACAGAGGAGGGTAAAGAGTCCAACCTGTTCCTGCACCATTTTCTGTTACACCTGCAAATAAGAATAATGCTAAACTAGGTATTAACAATCAAAAACTTATGTTGTTTAGCCTAGGATATGCCATATCTGGACCACCTACTAATAAGGGCAGTAAGAAATTACCAAACCCCCCTATCATTGCGGGCATGACCATGAAAAAAATCATTACTATTGCGTGAGCAGTTATAATACTATTATACAGCTGGTTATCTGCGATGAATTGTACACCAGGCCCTGACAGTTCTAACCTAATTAAAACAGAGTATGCAGTTCCTATTAATCCTGAAAATAACGCAAAGATAAGATACAACGTACCAATATCTTTAGCATTACTTGAACAGAATCATCTTTCCATTCAGATAGACATAGAAGACACAACACTATTAGAAGAACCGGGGGTTCGGCCTATAATATCTTCTTCTATGTCTTCTATATCTACGCTGTGCCTCTCATACGCAGGAGACCTACTATCCGACGTATACGTCTCACCTGGAGCAGTTTCTCTGCTGTTATTTAAGTAAAACCTACCGCTCGTTGTCCCCACGTATGAGATATTCTGGGGACTAGTTTTCATGTCAAACTAGACTTATACGCTCTTATTTACAACAATGGGTTTTTTAGTTTAGGTTTAAAAATAAATAGTCCTACGTGTGATATATATGTAAGATTATTTGCCCAGATTTAAGTGTCCTTCCGTGTATACAGACTATTCGGGTATTTCCGTTAAAGCACGCGCTTTTTAATGTTAAATATACTCGGCTGTACAACAGCTTGCGGGTGTATATTTTTATTTTTATTTAAATTTTAATTTAAATTTTGATTTAAATTTAACGAAAATATGCATGATGTATAGGGATCGAGACATTTATACTATTATGAATTGATTTTTGTGATTTAAACGCTTGTGCAAGATCATAGAATGATCTCTAATGTAGTTATTTACAGGCCGTACACCTAATACTAGACACAGCAGTAACACTGCTAATAGCATAGCAAAGTACTATATAAAAAAAAGTGCACATAAGTGAGTATATAACATAACATTATATGTTAAGGAACAGGTGACTCGAACACCCAACCCTCCGTGTGTAAAACGGTAGCTCTACCATTGAGCTAATTCCTTTAAAGACCAAGGGACTTTTTTTTGATACGGTTTTTAATTAAGCCGGGGGAGAAAGTTGAATTCTCATTATTAATGCATGAAATTAATGTTCTAACCGATTGAACTACTCAGGCTGCTATAGACTATAAATGTCATGTGTACAAGTAATTGTGCTTAAGGAGGATACCCTGACTTGAACAGGGAACTTACTGTGCCACATACAGTTGTTCTACCTGTTGAACTATACCCACCCTGTAAACTACAGAGGCAAAAGTAATTTATGCCAGAGTGATTTGAACACTCAATTGTAAATACCAAAAATTTATGACTTACCGATTAGTCTATGGCATATATCCAAGGGATAAAAAGCTACACTCATAAGGTAAGTCCGACTTGAACGGACAAGATTTTAAATCAAATAGGTCTAAACTATTCATGTCTACCAGTTCCATCACTACCTTTTTACACCTAAATTTACAGGTATGCAAGATAATACTATTAATCAATAATGTGATAAACACACTTGACTCGGGTCTAATCTTTTATATTTATCGTAACAATATAAATGCCCGGAGTAAGATTCGAACTTACAGCCTAAACTGCTTCAAGGTTCCGCTCTACCAGATTGAGCTATCCGAGCTGTTATTGTATGTATATAATATATATACAATAACATGTTTAATACCCTGGAGATTCCAGGACTCGATCCTGGAATAACGATATGCAAAATCGCAGTTTTACCAGTTAAACTAAATCCCCCTATATATATATTGTATATATAACCAATTATTAATAATAATAATTATTATTAATAATACATAATAATATATAATGTGTATCCGAGAAACGACTTGAACGTTCACGATTTTCATCAATAAATTTTAAGTTTACCCTGTCTACCAATTCCAGCACTCGGACTATTGTATAACGACACATTCCTATATAGCATATGGGACTTGCATATTGTGCAATATTGCAATGTCGAATACTCCACATATGAGCTAACACAATACTTAGCTAAGGCCAAGGTGACTTGAACACCCATCTGAGCTATCATGAGCAGCTTGCTTTGCCAATTAAGCTATAGCCTTTAATGCGGAAAAAGGATTTGCACCGATATAGGCTGGTTATGAGCCAACTATGTTACTATTACATCAATCCGCATATTACTAATATTTAGCCTTTATAGTAAAATAGCTAGCCCATGGGAAACTCGAATTCCCATTTCAACTGTGAAAAAGTCGCGTCTTAACCTTTTGACCAATGGGCCTTATATATAATATACGGGAGTGTAATATTAGAGGTAATGTATTAGATAATAAACTAAATTATTAGTATGTATACTATATACAGTATCAACCTAAGCCCGGTACAAGTATCGCACTTGTTTCAACCGACTACAAAACGGTCACATTACTTCTATGCTAACCAGGCTGATTACTCATTATAGATAAATATGCGTTTTAAGTAGTAATAAAAAAAAAATTAGTACTTTGTGTCTAAAAAAATTAAAAATCTTGCAGCCAAAGCCTAACATATACGTAATGTTATTTTACGTTTATTTAAAAGTGTCTTAAGGTAATTTTCACACCTATATGCATTCAGTATTTACCTTAATCAACATAGCGTTCCTGCCGTGCTTGTGTTAAATTCACACTGTAGTGTATAGTGGCCAAAAGTCTTATCCGCTCATCTTTTTTAGTTTGTTGGTAGATGATTCTCTTAAACACCATTCGCTCATGCTGTTTTAGTTTATTGCGATTTTTTTTTAATCCAGATTAAAAAAAAGGTAGTTGATGTTTTCTAGTAACATTTTTCGCACAAACAACAGGTAAACCAGAGGTTGACGTACCCAGCTCCTTTCGTACTTGGGGCTTTCCTTAGTCTACTCTAATTCCCTCTAGA